>JGI24006J15134_10000989_pt1 | contig 16358 bp, 27 predicted proteins | sample LinPmetageLP53_FD_15134 | JGI IMG/M metagenome (IMG submission 15134)
TATATGTCATCTAACTCTCCTATTTTAGCAATATACTCTTCTTTGCTAAGTCTAACTTCCGTGTCTTTACTATGCGAAAAAGGAACTTTAACTAAAGATTCAGCTTTTAGCTTTTTTATTTCTTTTGTTAGCGTTTCTATTTCTTTTTTTAAGGTTCTATTTATTTGTAACGCTGCATGATAAGCGTTTTGGTTATCATTTGGATTACTCATTTTACCTCCTTATTTTAAGTAATAGCTCTTCTTGTGTTTCAACTCTGTTTGGATCCGGTAAACAACAGTCAACCGGACAAACTTCTACACATTGAGGAACAGCATGATGCCCCACGCATTCAGTACATTTATCCCCGTCAATCTCGTAGATTTCTTCCCCCATATATATTGCTTCATTGGGACATTCAGGCTCGCATACGTCACAATTAATACACATATCAGTTATTAATAGTGACATAGCATTACTCCTCCGCCACTAAATCAACTAACTCGCATACGCTACCAGTACAGGCTAATGCTTTACTTCCTACTGTTGTATCCTCTAGCTCATATTGACTAATTAAATCCCAATCAACAGCTTTAGGCATTTTCTTAGCTAACTCTTCATAATCTGCTTTAGTACAGTCTTCATAAGGAGCTTGTTGATATGAATGATCTGAATGCGGAAGAAAACTAACGCCTGACACTTCATCAAAATGCTTGTATACCCACGCGCCAACTTCCATCCATTCATGTTCTTTGACAGAAATAGTAACACTAGGCTTATGCTCGCAATAGTATCTTTGATAAGTAAGCCATAGTTCGAGCTGTTCAATAGCATTTCTATCATTTCTAGTTATTGCTCCTTTTGGAGCTTTCATAGGAAACGTAAATACTTTAACACTATCCGGTTTCATAACATCAGGCTCGCAAGGTATTCCTTGGTCCTCCATAAGTTGAGCTATTGGATCTTTAGAATCTGCTCTTACTCTACGAAAATAATAATCGTTATGTCTAGTATGTATACCACTAGCACTGTCAACTAATTGACTAACTGTACCACTAGGTTTAATAGCAGTTGTTGCAGTAGCCTGGCTAATTCCAAGTTTTCCTGACCAGTCTTTATTTGTTTCTACGCACTTCTTTTTAAGATCAATAAGAAAGTCAGCTAAGCTTTTCTTGTTGTAATATTTTTTATCTGGAGTGCCATTCATAAATGAATTATCCATAATGCCAGTTAACGAAACGCCTAACAATGCTTCTTCTTCTGTATTAAAAACCCATTTTGGCCTTAATCTTTTGATATCTGTAAGAGAGGCTTGGAAGGTTCCAAGTATAGTAGCTAATTTAACTTTATTTTGTATATCTTTATAACTATCAGCAGCTCTAATAACAACTTCAGTTAAATTACAAAATTGTCCATCTCTTAATATAATTTCACTACAAGGATTGCATCCAAAATCATGTTCAGTGTTACGTCTGCCTGTAGTGGCAACTTGTTTTTTAGCAGCTTCCCTATTAAAAATGCCTCGTTCGCCTGATTTAGATTCATAAAGCGAAGTCCATTCTTTCATAAAAATGCTCATATCAGGTTTTTCTGTATAGCATACACTATTATTGCTAAGTGCCATTTCTGGAGTATTGCTCCACCATTGACCAGACTTAGCAGTTCTCATGCGTTCATCAGTTAAATTACTTAAAGAAATCAATGCACTGCGTCTGACGCCTCCAACAACAACAACTTCTGCTATTTTACACATAATACGATGACATTCATAGCTTGTTAATTTTCTACCACCAGCTTCTTTAAAAATACTAGTACAAAAGTTAAACAAATCTAACAATGGCTCCGGGCCACTAGCCCTGCCTCCAAAAGTTTTAAGACGGGCTCCTTTCTTTCTAATTCTAGAAAAATCCCATTTAGGCATTTCTCCGTTATATAAGTATGTAATTAATTTTCTAAATGCAGACTGCCACCCTTCTTTAGAATCTTGCACAACAATAATGTCATCTACATCAATTAGCTCGTTTGGTATTTCTGGAAGTTTATTTATATGCTGGCGCTCAACGCTAAAACCTACCCCAGTACCGTGTATTAAAATATAAAGGCATTCATCAAATGCTTTTGGGTGATCTACACTAAGATAAGCACAATTATATCCAGCTATATGATTTTTAGCTAAAGCAGTGCCAGCGGTCATTAAAGCTCTCATGCTAGGCATAATATCTAAATTAAGAACCGCTTGTTCTAATTTTTTTCTAATTGCTGTTTCTAATTTATAATCTGTATTTTCTTTTAGATGCTCAGCCATAAAATCAAAATATCTTGCTACGGTTTCTTCCCATGTTTCTCTTCTATTTTTTTCTGGTAGCCATCGTGCATACCTACTTAATGCTATAAAGTTTTGATAATCATTAGGTAACTTGTTCATTGTTTCTCCTTATTTGTTTACGAAAAAAGCAATCTAACCTATATTAACACAGGCTAAATTGCTTAATTTATTTAATGACCTCTTGGAGGGTCTATCATTTCTCTAATGGGTATTGCTTCAGAAGGTATAAAACCTTTTTTCATATATTCAGAAAAGCTTACACACAAAACTTCTCCATCTACTCTTTCACAATAAATACCATCATTACTATCATCATCTAATTTTCCATTAGTGTATGTCATACCAAGTTTCTCCTATTTTAGATGTACCATCCATTCTACAATTGAATCCTAATTGTTTACCAGCCATAGTTGCAGCTTTTTCTAGCACAGTTGCTAATTTAGGCGCATCTTCAATAGAACATTCAAAGTTTTGTTCATCATGCATAATAGCTAATAATTTGCAATTAATATTATTCTTTTGTATTAATTTTGCAGATATGCTTGCCCATTCTTTTGCAAGAATAGCCTCGTTGCCTTGTAATAAATAATTAAGCAATTTATGAGGTGAATCAACTTGTATTTTTCTACCATCTTGCGCGGTAATAGCTTTGCCACCAGATTTTTCAAAATCTAATTTTAATTTAGACTGTAGCTTACTTAATGCTGGAAAGCTTCTTAAGAATTTTGCTTTAAGCTCTTTTCCATCTTTAGCTTTTCCTCCAACAATAGAACCAATTTTGTTATCCCCAGCACCAAATAAAAACGCATAAATAAAAGTTTTAGCTTGTGCTCTGGTTTTTAGTCCTGCAGCTTTTTGATTTACTGTATGAACATCAGTACCCTCTGCCTCTTTACCAGTAATAACTGTTTTTGAATATGTTTCATCATTCATAGCAGCAGCTAATAGTCTTAATTGTGCAGATGCTAAATCGCATCCAACTAAAACTCGATCACGAGGGGCAATAAAGATTTCTCTCATTTCTTTTCCAAATGTTGCTTTAGCCCCTGGCACATTTACTAAGTTCTTATGGCTCATTCTTCCTGTTGCAGTACCTAAAGTAAAAGGCACACACTCAATTCGACCATCTTTGCGTCTTGAGCCTAACCAACCTTTCGTCTCTTCCTTTTGATTTTGAAGAGTATTAAGGCGATGCTGATACGTAGCATGAAGAGCGATATCTTTTCCAAGAGTGCCTTTAATAGATCCATAAGAATCCTCCGTTAATTTTGCTGAAGTTCTTATCATTCTTCCTTCGGCAGTTCGTTTCATATTCCATTCAGTTGGTTTCCAACCATTTTTGAATAGCAGCTTTTTCACTTCGCTATGTTGTGTTAATTTAGCATCGTGAAATTCTACTTTACAATATGGACCATAAACTTTTACTCCTTCCCCAAGCCATTTAGCTTGCGCCGAATGTAAAACGCCTGTTTTAGTATATCTTGGTAAAACAGGCATTTTTAATCGTTGGCCCTCTTTTAAGTTGGCATCATATTTAACAAATTTAGTACCTAAAATTTGATTACATTCTGTATTAGTAACCCAAACACTAGGACATTTAACGATTTTTGGCATTAAAGGCTCAATCTTTTCTCTAAGAGTTTCAATTTCTTTCTTAAGAAAAGCTATATGCTTTAAAGCTACTCTTTCGTCAATTAACCAACCATTCTTTACCTGCTCAGCACTAATTTTAGCAATTGCAAATTCGCGTTGAATAACAGATTTAGGAATGCCAGAGTTTTTAAACTCTTTCATTAATTGTATATAGACACGAACATTTATTTGCACGTCCATTTCGCATCTATTAAGCATAGCATCTTCATATACTTCCCATTGTTCTTGGACAGGCTTAAAAACGCCTAAAGCTTCTCCCCATTGGGCTAAGCTGTGCCTACCTTTTGTGCGTCCTAACTTACGATTAAAGTTTAATAATTGAGACATTAAAAAGGTATCAACAAGCGTCGCATTAGTTTTAAAGTTATACAACTTTTCTAATACTACCTGATCGTAAGCAATCCAATTATGTCCAATAATTTGTTTTGCGGTTGACATAATTTTAATAGCTTCTTTGATACCTCTATAATTATCATTATAATCGGTAAAAGTTTCTTTTTCTTTTGTCTCTATATTAAACATGCTGATGCACCATAGCTTAGTAACATCATTTTGAAAACCATTTGCTTCCAAATCAACTACGAGCTTTTCATTCATATTTATATCTCCTTTTGTTTATAATTGACTAAATTCTACTGGCACATTAGTTAATCTACCTGTATCACTGTCAAACCTTGCATGACCAGCAGGTCCTGTAAATCCCGTAAAACGATTTTTAAGAACACTGATCTTGACTCGTTGTCTTTCAAACTCATCTTCTTCATATTTATTTCTACTAAAACCAATAATTTGAAAAGCAATTTGTTTAAGTGACCCTGAACCTTTAAGTGCATCTTCGGTTATATTAGCCCCTTCTTCAAACGTTTTAGTTCCGCCACCTGTTTTTCTTAAATGGGAAACTACACCAATCCAAACATCAAATTTCTTACAACATTTTAATAAATCAGACATTAATTTGTCCATAGATTCATTAACACTTCCGTCAACTTCGCTTACAGCCAAAGTTATATGATCTAAATATATAAATTTACATCCACTAGCGGCCATAAATTCTATTTTTTCCATTAATGAATTGTCACTAACAGAGCCTTGGTGGTCAAGCAAAGTTAATCTGCCTTCGCCAGCAACTGCTTCCCATGCATTTTTGCCTTCGTCCCCTTCGCGATCAAATTCAACATCAGGCAAAGTTATACGCTTGTTTAAATGCAATCCAATAAGACCATCAAGTGTTTCTCTAATAGACTCTTCTAAAGATACAATACCTACTTGAATATCTGTTGTTTGAATAATATGATAAATATCTTCTCTAACAAATGAAGATTTACCACTTCCTGTGCCGGCTGTAAATATTGTTAATTCGCCAGTTCTTCTGCCGTAAGTCATTTTATTAACTTCGCCAAAACAGTCTGGATAAGGTATAGAATCTTCTCTTCTATCCTCGTTAAACAACGACCATGTATCTGCGGAATTTACAATTCCAGCTGGAGAATAAGGTTCAGCATTCCAAATAGCTTTTTCTAATTCATATAATTTATCAGCTTTTAGATAATCATTAGCGTCTTTTCCATGTCTGCCAAGCGCAGCTATCTTAGCTTTGCCTGTACGAACAATTTTAGCGCAAGCTTTTGCTCCATCACAACCTTGCTCATCCGCGTCAAACATAAAAACAACTTCATCAAAACTATTTAAATATTCTAAATTGGCTTGAATTTGTTTTCTTGCGTTTCCTGCGCCATTAATAACCGATACTACCGGCCATTCTTGTTGTTTATTTTGGTATAATTGTTGAATAGACATAGCGTCTAAAGCACCTTCAGTTACTACAATTTTCTTAGAGCTTCCCGGCGGAAACTTAGATTGGCCAAATAGTTCATCACTATTCTTAACCGAGCCAATAGCTGTAAACTTTTTGTCTGCTACCTCTCTTTTTTCAAAGCCAACAACTTTTCCTTTGTTAGTAACCGGATAATAATGAAACTGAATAGTTGTGCCATCAGATTCACTATAGCCTACTTTAACTCCATAAAGCTCAGATATTGCTTTCTTAATTCTTCTTTCTTTAAAGCCTCTTGTCGGAAAGCTATTTATTTCTTTTATTGTTTCTTTTGCATTCATAAATTCACTTCCTTGTGTTTGTTTATTTGTTGTTCCTTCTTTTACAAAGCCGGAATCTTCGCATCCAAAACAGAAATAAGTAAACTTATTACCATTATCATATACGGCTCTGTTATCATTCGATCCACAAGCTGGACAAGCCTCGTGGCGAATAAATGTGCCAGATTGTTCTTTCATGCGTGTCTCCTTTTATATTATTTATTTCCGTTATCTCTTCAGATACGCCTTCAACGGTAGCGTATGACACCAGTATTACCTGGTGTTTCGAATAACTCTCTCCTCCAAGAAAGTTATCGAGGGGTTCTTATTTAAAAATCGTCATCTGCATCAATTTCAAGATTTAAATTTGAATCATCTTTAAATGGCGAAGCTTCAACAAATTCTGCGCCTTTTTCTATAGTTCCAAATTCTGAACCAGCAGGAACATCCGCTTCATAAGGTATTAAATTAGTAACTAATACATTTTTAAGCGACATAGAAGTTCCGCTAGTGCCATTATATTTCCAATCGTAAGTATCATAAGAAATAGTTCCTACAGAGCCGTTACCAACTGTTACACCAACCAAAGGAACAATTAAATCATTAGCATCTTTGGTAAATACTCCTGGGGCTTTAAGATCTTTTCCTCCAGCTGTCACTGCATTGGCTTTAAAAGTTAATTTGTATTGCCCATTTTCATTTCCTTCTGCGTCCTCAACAGGGCGTAAAGAACGAATTAAACCGTTTTTCTTAAACTCTGAAGCAGTTTTCTTATCAACATTAGCTGTTGCAGACCACTGTTTCTTTTCAAAGTTTAATTGAGGATTTTTAGGGTCAAGAAAACACCAACTTAATTCAACATTTTCTAATAAATTTGCCATTTATATTTCTCCTTTTATTAATATTTGTGGAAGATTCCACATTTCATTTTTTACTCTTCTCATCCAGAGTAACCTTCCCATTTCAAGCATTACAAGTTCATGAGATTTTCCATAAGCTTTCTTATAAGCTTTAGCAATTGCAACCCAAGCGTCATTAATATCAGGATTAGCTGCTAATATTTTTTCAGCAGTTACTTTTCCTATTTTAGGAACACCCTGAATATTATCAACAGAATCCCCAGTTAACATTTGGAATTGCATTGCTCTTATGCCGTCAAGCTCTGTTACGTAGCTTGCCTCTTCTCTTCTAAAATTGTATTTATTGCCAGGAACCATCCAAAGATCTTTATCTACAGTACATATACATGTGCCATCGGGATCTTTAGTTTGGGCAATAGCCAACGTATCATCTGCTTCTTCATCAACACTTACAACCACATCATATTTATCAATTAAATAATTTCTTACTTTTTGATAATAATACGGTTTTTCAGAAGTCCTATTTCCTTTATAAGGTTTAGTAACAGCAATATCTTTTCTGAAATTAGTTGCTCCTGATAAATGAATTTCAAAAGTTTCGCATTGTGCTTCTCGTACTATTTTTAAAATAAAGTTATCAATAAACTCAATACAAGATTTCCATTTAGTTAAACGAATATCTCCNGCTTCNATTTCTAACTCTTCATTTCCAAAGTCCATTANATCGTTAGCTGAATCTTGAGCAAATCTTTTACTTTCTCTTGAATCTAATACTTCACCTTCACTATTTATTACATCAAAATAATTAGTTTGGCCCCAATTTGCTGACCAATATACTAACACATCTCCGTCAATTAGTGCTTTTATTTGTTTCTTCATATCTTACTCCAAAATATTGAGAAATAATCCATTCAATTTCTTTGGGGCTAGCATTAAACCATTCGTTTTGGCGTTTATACTTAGTTCCTAAAATTTGATGAATTTGTCCCTCGGTTTCGTGTCTATCTTCCGTATAAAATTTACTATACAATTTATAAGATCTGTGAGGGTCTCCAGTTTGGTATTTGTTTAATCTGTCTTTAGCATTAATACTCATACCTACTTTAGCCCAACCTTTAAAAGCTTTATTAATCATAATATAAATCTCGCCTGAAACATCTTTACTGTCTAATTCAGCATGTGACCATGCATCATCTAACGATTTAAATATTCCTGGTTTATGAATTTTGCTTGCAACGGGAATATATTTTCCATCCAAAAACATTCGCTTTTTATTGTATTTTGTTTTAAAACATGTTCTACAAAACTTATGCTTGCCTTTTGCTGACCAGTTAGTTCCTTCAACAAGTTCTATTTTACAACTTGTGCATGTACTCATATATCTCCTATTTTAATATATACTATACAACCGCGTAACTAATCATCTAATAACTCATCATCCTCAGGCAAAAGATCTTCATCAACAAAAAATCCTTGGTCGTTATAAAATTCTTCGTCTCGTGAACCATCTGTTCTATTAATTAAAAATATTAATTTATCAATAGCTTCTGGATCGCCTGTACTGAGTCCATAATGCTCGCATAGCTCTGCAAATTCGCTTGCCATACTTTACTCCTTATTAATTATATGTGCGGAAGCCTAACCTCTTACGAGATTATATATTTAGCTTCCGACACATTTTGTATATCTAAATCACCGTACATTACTGGATTGGCATGTAAACCAAACGTTTTAAGAGTATCACCTAATTGATCTTTTTCAAATATTTCAATAAATGTCTCTTTAAATGTTTCTAGTAACAACTCTGTTTCTTCGGCGTTAACAGAAAATTGGTCATGAATCATCATAAATGATTTAATTCCTTTTTCTGCTAAATTAGCTATAGTTAATGATAACAATGCAGCATCTTGCGAATGCACAAAATTAGCACTTATTCCTTTAGCATGATCACTTTTCATTGGCTTATCTATAAATAATTGAAACGATAATTGTACTAGCTTTCCAGCAAAACTACAATTAACTCTTCCTGTTTCAATTCTAGAATAATCTTGAAATGCTGTGAATCCCGATTCAGTTTTCCAAGTTACTAAAGCTTTGCCATTATTATTTCTTAATGCTTCTTCAACTCCAAGTTTTAATGCTTCTTTTGCTTGGGTTTGTCTTGGAAATGCTGATTCCACACCATCATAAATTGCTGTTCCTACATAAGAAGCATCATCAAAACTCATTTCTGATAATTCGTCAAAACCGTGGTCCCTACGATCATCGTAAGTTTGTTCTTGAATGCATTCTTTTCCTGCATCATAATAATATGACATAGTTGGTCTTTTACACAATTTACGCCATGCTTTATTGCCTAAATTTTCATAATTTTTATAAGCAAATCCACCGTTTAACACAGAATTAGCAATTACCATATAAGCATCGCCAATTTCTTGACTCGGATGGTTAATAACATTAGTTTCCTGGGCTCCAATAGTATCTCTTGTTACAGCCGATAGCACTTGCAAACCAGAATTAGTTGCATCTAAACCTATTGGTAAATAACAAACATAATCTTCGCCTTGCTCGTGATATTTTTTCCATTCTAACGCGGCAGCCATTAATTGAAATTTAGATTTCTTTTCATTTTTGAATTGATTTAACCATTCTGAGTTTGCTAAATCTTCAGCGGCTTCTAAAATTTCATCCATATGTACCCATACAAACAATACTCTATCTTCCATAGCTAATTTATCTTCACCCATACAATTTGCAGTATGAACAGCCAAGTTATATAAAACATTATCAGTAACAGGCGCACCATTTTTAAAAGTTAATAAACTTTTAGCTAAATCAGAGCCTGTTGGTTCGAAATAATTAACAACCGGATACATACGGCCCCGGCTATCTAATTGAAAGTCGTAATGAAAAGTTTTATTACACATTCTTTGCGCCATAAAAGATACTTTATCAAATTCATATCTTTTTGATGAAGCCCTTACAAGATCAAGAGGCTCACTTGTTTTTTCTTTGAACCAACCTGAAGCTTTTCTTTTACTATATTTTTTGCTTCTTCCATCTATTTGAACAGTTGTTAAGCCTTTTTTCATTAATTGTTGGCTTACATTTGCTAAATACCACTTTTTTGCTTGTTCTCCTACAAAATCAGAAATTCTTTGAAATTTCATTAATAAATATAAAGCATTAGAAACGTCTTCAGAGTCAATTGCTTTAGGAATAAACATATGTTTACTTTTATCCATTTGTAATAGTATTGGTAACAGCTCTTCGTTTACTTTAAACTTAGTGCTACCGTAAGCATTTAAAGCTGCATAAACTTTAGGCATTTTAATATGTGTATATTGTGAAGCTAAAGATTTAGGCATCTTTTTAACAATTGTTCGTCCATCTTTTCTTGGATGTGTCCAATAAGTATAATCTTCTTTAGGAAGTTCTAATTCTGAAATTGTTAGTTGTTCTTTAAAGTAATCAAATAATAAATTATTTTCATTTATAAAATCTAATTTATTTAATTTCATAACCCCTTGTCTTTCAGTTACTTTGTCTATATAACTTAAAGACTTTAAAGATCCAAACGCTTCTACTCCGGCAGATATTAAGGCATACTTAATTTTTCTATCAGACCCTGTTTTTAAATTGAACGTTGTAAATTTGTTCATTTCAATAGCAAGGTTTTCAGCTGCTGTAGTTAATCCAGTTCCTTTAGAAATTGCTTTTATTGTGTGGTCTAGAATTAGTTTTGCTAACCCTCGAACATTATCTGCTCCTAATAATACTTTTCTAAAAGCAGATTTGGGTCCTCTAGGTATAGCGGCGGTCATATGGTTTAACTGACCAGTGATTTGTAGAAGCAACGTTTCTCTTCTATTCTCCATCTATTCCTCCTTTTATTTACGCAAAATCAGTCCTTTTATAAAATAATAAACAAATCCTATATGATAAGCAATTTTAAAAATAACCCAATATAATAATTTGTCTGTTGGAGTTTTATTTTTTGTTTTATTATCTTTGTAATTCATTTATTACTCCTATTTATTCCAATCTTTTTTCCATAAATTTCTTGGTGTTACATAATTTTTTATTTCTTTTCCAACGTTTTCTTTTCCATTAATATTTTTATCTAATAAATCCCATTCTAAATCAGTTCGACTTTTTTGGTTTTTAGCAAATTCAATTAATTGCTTAAAAGTTCGTTTTACAAGCATCACAAGAAATCTCTTATAGACATACCAGCATCTTCCATAGCATCAAAATCTTTACGTTTTGATTCATTTCTAAACTCTTCAGCGTCCGAGTCATGTCTATCTTCGTTATTATAATTTGAAAAAGGGGACATAGGCGCTAATGGCACAGGTCTTTTTATTTCTTTTTTAGATTTCATTATTCCTATAGCATCAGGTGTCCATTTAGAATTAATCTCCGGATTGCTAGCTATAATTTCAGTTCTTGCTTTATTAGCTTCTAACATTTTTTCTTCGATTGTTTTCATATTTTTCCTTATATTAATTGAGTTATCTCATCAGTTAGAACTTCAACTCTGTTCTAAGACGCCCGAAGGCGTTTCGTATTGCCCGAAGGCGTTTCGAATTTATGCATCTTTTAATATTAAACCGAAAATAAAAAGCAAAACCAATAATTGGAAAAACATTATCCATTCTGGCAAAGTGCTCATCATGTTTCTTCTTCTAACATTATAGGCTTAGCACCTAGCCAACCTATACAACCATTTGCCTCAATTGGGTGGCAGGTAAGTTGGTATTCACGATCTTTTTGTAACTCTTCCCAATTTTCATTACAACCTGTTAAAGTTGCTAATGCAAATAAAGGTAATACAAACATATATTTCATAACTTCTCCTTATTAAAAATTACCATTTAATCCATTTTGGAATTACAAAAGCTTTGTCGTGCATACATCTTTCTAAATGATCTAATGTATTAGACTCGTCTTCAGTTAATCCTTCAAAAATAACTGCTTCAACTTTTTCCGAAAAATCTTTTTCTTCAAAACGTTTTCTAGAATATATTAAAGTACCAAGTAAATTTTCAGCTTCTTTTATAAAAATGCTTATTAATTTTCTATTATATATTCTAGACCTGTAATCCCATAACTCATTTCCATTATCATCATACATACTATTACCTCTTCAACTCAAAATCAATTTTGTCGTAAGGAAAATAATCATGATACAAAAGTTCATTATTTTCCCAATTAAAATTTATTCGAGAATTATTTGGAAATCTAAATGTAATCATGTCTTCAATAGCTTGTAAATGTTCTTGGTAAATATGGGTATCTCCGAAATTCATTGTAACTTTGCCTGGTGTTAATCCTGTTCTTTTGCCTATTTCAGACAAATATAACGCTGAAAGAATTAAATCACTAGGTAAACCAACAGCTACATCTAAACTACGTTGAGTCCAAATTAAATCAATAAAACCATTTCTAACATAAAATTGATAATTAAAATGGCAACAAGGCAAACTAAGTTGATCTAAACGTTTTGAATTCCACAAATTAATTATGTGTCTTCTACTATTTGGATCTTTCTTAATACCTTCAATTAAAGCTTCCCACTGCTCTCGCGGTGGATAATCTAATTCAAGTTTGCCATCTTTGTCTGCCCATAGTTTCCAATACGGACAACCTAAAGCTTCAAATTCTTCAACTGTTTTAGCATCTTGTAGAAAACCTAAAAATTCACCTACTACACCTTTAGTAAAAATCTTCCTGTAACTTAATAAAGGAAGCCCCGTTTTAGCTATGTCAAACTTAATACTAGTACCAAAAACGCTCAGAGTTTTACCATTTCTAGTATCTCTCTGAACGCCATCAGTTAAAATTTCTTTGACAAGCTGTTTATACACCTCATCAATATACATAGTTTTATTTAAAGCTATTTATATATTTGAGTGCTTTGGCTGCAGAACGGCTGCTAATACCGTGATATCTCATTAACATTTTTCTTGCGTCGTTATGTTTGCCAAAATTATGTACTGTTGTATTAATTTTTGTTTTCATTTTTACTCCAATTGTTTGACTCATGATTGAGTTCTATTAAAAATGCTAGATTTGTGCTAGCGTGGGCTAAGTGAGTAAATCCACTTTCTGGATCGATTATCTCACCTCTACGATATGCTTCAAGATGCCTATACAAAGCACCTACATATCTTTCAGGGTCATCAACAGATTTCCAATTATAAGGGCCATACTTATTAGCACCAAATGTTAAAACTTCTGCAATACCTTGAATTACTTTAGGTGGAACTAAATCATAACGAGTTTTGCCACCGTCAAATTTCATAAATTCTTTCATTTATATCTCCGTTATTTATATCTATACATCCGCGTATTGGTCTATAGATACATGCACAAAACCTAATTGTTGCAATATACCTAAAGTTTTTAATGCAGCAGTAGAACTTATAATAATTTCTAAATCTTCGCTTTCAATTGCTATTTTTGCAATTTTATCAATAGCTTCTACTATTAATATTTTTTTATTGCTCATTTTAGCTCCTACATTATTTTTTAATAAAATCACCTACTTCATTTAATTCACCTTTTCGATCTTTAATTTCTTGATACGAAAAGAACAAACAATCCTCAATATTCATTTTTTGAAGTTTGCATTGCATTATAAGTGTAACTATTATATCACCAATTGCATCTCTTATTTCATGTTGGTCATTGCGATTAATAGCCTCTAACAATTCATGAGTTTCTTCTAACGTTTTAATTGCTTGCGTCATTGGATTACCATTTATTGTTATTTTTCTGTCTTTACCCCAAATTTCTATTTGAGATATTAACTCATTTATATCCATTTTGTCTCTCCGTTTAAATTTTTGAGCTATCTCATCAGTTAGAACTTCAGCTCTGTTCTAAGACGCCAAAAAGGCGTTTCGTTCTTTTATGCATATAGTGATACATAATTAATTAATTAATTTTTGCACCACCAATCTGGCTTGCGTTCAGGCATTACATTCCATTCTGCGTAATGTTTTTCGTAAATACAATATCTACGATAAGCAACTACAGGATCTTTATGCTTATACTCATCTGGCATAGCTTGAGCAAGCGGAGTCATTTTACCACCTGGAATATTAAAAGGTGTTTGCCAAAGCGCATTTTTAAGTTTTGTGTAGCTTAAATGCATTTTAGCATAACGTTCTGTATATTCTTCTGACAAAGCTATAAAATGTTGATACAACCATTCATAATTTGCTTTGGATTGTCTAACCCAGATCGAACAAGGATGATTTTTATGAGCTAACTTGTACAAAGAATGCTCATCAGCATATCCATCTCCATCAAGCACTCTATGTGCAGTAGACAGCATTTGAGCAGTTTCAAGCACCATTTTAACTAACATTTTGTCTGGTTGAACTTTTGCAGCTTCAACAGGGTTTTTATCAAAATAAAATATATTCATTTTTACCTCTTTTATTTATACTTATACATCCGCGTAAATTTTAATTTTTATCAGGTATTTTATAATCTGACCAATGTTCACCATTTCTTTCAAATCCTAAATTATGTGTTAAAGACCATCTTAAATAATCCATAGAATTTAATTCAGTTAAACGAAAATCCATTGTTTCACCAAATTCGTTCATTGCTTCATTAAATACATTAAAATAAATACACATTTTCCTATAATTTTCAATAGGCATAGTAATTATTGCATTTTCTTTTACATATTTTACTTGTGATTTTTCCATTTTATTGCTCCGTAATTATTAAATTAAATGAATTGCGATCGTTTTTACTACCACAATTGTTAATATGCCCACAATTAAGTGGGCAATTGTTGTTATTATGTCATTTAAACTCATTTTATTCTTCTCTAGTTAATTCTTCTAATTCGACTGAATCAAGCTCGTCAATTAAAATTGTATCGTCATTATGACCAAATGCCCATGGCATTGGCCAAGATAAATCAAGCCATGTTTCTTTGTCGCCTTGATTCTTTTCAAAATATTTTAAAGCATCACAAAAACGTTTATAGTATTTTGTTCTTGAATGTTCAGTTTCAACAATAAAATACTCTCTACTTGGGCTATGACTCAACCAAGCATATTGGCCACCATTAACATCTTTAAAAGACGTTAGATATTCAAATCTAAAATTAATTAAACCTTTTTTGATTTTATCCGCTTTTTCTTTGTGTATTGGATTACTCATTTTTATCTCCGTCATTAAAATTATTTGAGGTATCTCATCAGATATGTTTTCACCTCTAACATATGACGCCCGAAGGCGTTTCGTTTTTATTCTTCATCTTTATAATCTTCTCCACAAGCTTCACAATTTGGATTCATGCATTCTTGTTCCATGTCAGTGTCTTCACCACATAAATCACAAACTAAATCAAGCTCTTCCCACAAATTAGCAAAATACAACTCTGTATCTTCATCATTATAAAGTTCAAGAGTGTATTCTTTTAAATGTTCAGGATCTATAGAAAAGCAATTAATAACGTCAACACATTCATATGGTTCCATAAGACCATTGCCAATAGAATAAGATACCACATCCAAATAAGCAGTAATTGTTGCATTTTTAATTAAAAATCTTGTTTCTTTTGCTTTTTCTTTTTGTTCTTCAATATTCATTTTTATCTCCGTTATTATAAAATTTTCCTTACTTATACATCCGCTTAACTTTTAATTGGTGGGACTCGAAAAGATTCACCTGGCCAGGTTTGCCCGAGTTCAGCTTTTCTCTTTTCGTTGCTTAGATATTTGATGGCTTCGTGGTGTATTCACACACTTTAAGCATTTCCTCTTTTGCCCTTTGTATTTCATTGATAACACCCCTCGTAAGCCTTGCCTAATAAACCGAAGTTAAAGAAATATTCCTTTGGAATTATCTCTATTAGGTGGAATTGGTGTCTCTCCATACTCATATCTTCTAACGCACGTCCCATAAACTTTTTGTCGAATCTCATCAGTTATACCTTCTCGACCGGCATAAGACTCCCCAGTTCTGAGGAGTTTCGTTTTAACTATGTAAATCATTATTAAGATTTGTAATCTCATCTAATTCATCAAAATCATTTTTAATTTCTTTAGGTTTGTACATAAAATTCATTACTTGAATGAATTCTTGGTCTGTTTTGCATTGTTCTCTAAAATTTGTTTTAAGTCTTTTTGATTTTTCAACAATGCTCATCATTTCTTGTTCATTTAATTTCATACATTTACCCCTTCTTTAAAATATAAAACTCCATTCTTTTTAACTACTTTTGAAGCTGGAAGTTGAGAATCATCCGAATTTAATGTTCCTTCAAATATAACTCCATTTCCAGGTGCTTGCCAAGTTCCTATATGGCCATAGTCATTGTAATAAAGATGAAGTAATGCTCCATTTTCTTCTAAAGTTCTATAACCTATAGTTTCATAATTATTCATTTTATATAAATAATCTTCAAACTCTTT
>JGI24006J15134_10000995_pt1 | contig 16315 bp, 28 predicted proteins | sample LinPmetageLP53_FD_15134 | JGI IMG/M metagenome (IMG submission 15134)
TTTTTACCACCAACACCTTTACCACGTTTACTTGTATTACCTGCTTTTCTTTTATCATTATCACCAAATGTAAAGAAGTCACCAAGTTTACCTTTAGCTTTAGCAAGTAATTCTTCTACATTAGGAAGTAAATCTTTGATGTCATCAAATGTGGGTATTAAACCTAAAAATGCATCAACAAAATCAGAAACAAAATCCATACCTTCGCCAATTTTTGCAGATATATCATCCCATGTTGGTAGACTTGCCATAAGGTCTGTAAATATACCTTTAATCTTTATACCTAAATCTTTAGTAAAATCAGTACCTTTAGTTAATAGTTCTTCAACTTTTTCTTGTTTAATAAAACCAAAAGACAATATATCAATGGCACCACCGATGCCTGCTTTTAATGCATCACCAAAACTTCCACCATCTTTAACTTCTTGTATGGCTGCTTTTGCTCCACCAAAGATACCTACTGCGGCTGTTACGACTTGACCTACAACAGGTAGGAATCTTGCTCCTGTGGCGGCCACTCTAGCTGCTATTGATATACCACTACCAACCTTACTTAAACTGGTAGCAATAATACCACCTTTACTAAATAAACCAACTAAACCTTTTCCAGCTTTTCCTACGACACTTGTTGCTAAACCTATTGTTTTAAATGGTCTAAATATTAATGACAAAGCACCAAGGCCTAATGCAATTGTACCTGTAGGTTTAAGCAATCCTTTAGCATTTTTAACACTTGGGTCTTTTTTGAATTCTTTTAATTTGTCTCCAAAATCTTCAAAGGCACCAAAAAAATCTCCTACTGCTGGAAATAATGTTTTTACTAAAAAGTCTTTAAATTTGAGAACAACAGGTAACATATCGTTTACAATAAAGTCTTTTGTGGTTTCCCAATATTCACTATTTAAGAAAGCGATAGTAGCAATTAAAAATCCGGTAATGGCTGCTGTTGCTAAAACAGTTTTAAGACCAGCCAAACCTTTTCCACCAAGATTCTTAAAGAATCCACCAATAGCAGTTCCGAGACCTTTACCTAAATTCTTAATACCATCTTTTAATCCTTCAAACTTATCACCTAATTGTTTTCTATCTTTAAGTTTTTCACCAAAAGTTTGACGATTAATTTCTTGAGTTTGTTGTGATTCAAACTTAGTTTTTTGTTGAGTTAGTTTATTTTGTGCTTGACTAAATTCTTTATTTTCTGATGCAGTTAAACCTAATGATTCTAGTTGTGCTTTTTGTTCGTCTAGTGTTGCTTGTCTTTCTTTAAATAAGTCATTTTGTTGTTCGATTTTCGCAAGACGTTTTTCATCGATACCTTTCATCTTTAAAAGGATATCAGACATTTTCTCTTGTCCTTTGGACATTTTCTCTTGTCCTTTGATGATGTCTTCTTCAGCCATTAGTCTACCTTATGAATACTTCTATTTCTAATGTGTAAATCTTCTATGTCTGCTTTGTTTTGACCTTCATACAATACAGCATGTCCTTCATCACACATTAATTGATTGACATTTACACCATCAACAAAGATTTCGCCTAGTATTCTACCAAACTTACCTGTCTCTTCATCTTTATGTGTCTTAATAACAATCTTACCTTCTTTAAGTTGTGTCTTTAAAAACTCTTTAGATAATAAACCATATTTCTTTTCTACTAAATCTCTAGTTCTACTTTCTGGTGTATCAATACCAAATAGTCTAACTCTACTTTTATACATGATATCAAATCCTAAATCAATGATAACATCTATTGTATCACCATCAACAACTTTTGTTACTTTGCTTACTCTGTAACTAAAGTCTGTTTGGTCACCTAATTTTGCCATTATTTCTTTCCTTTACTTGTACCAGTATATAAACCAAACCATGCGGCTCCAGCACCTACAACAATACTTATTAAACCTGATTGTTCCATAGTAGGAGCAGACAAGTTCATGTACCAGATAACACACTTGTATAATAATACAATGTAAACAGTTAAAAATAGTCTTGGAAATATTCTCCAAGCATCTACTGCTTTTGCAAGGTCAATTAAACCTTGATATCTATTTTTACTAGAATCAACTGTACTTGTATCTATTTCTAGTTCTAAATTTACTTTTTTTGTCTGGTCAGCCATTTGTAATCCTTATCTGTTTTTTGCATTTTCTGTCTTTATTCTCATTTCTTCATCCTTTAAGTATTTAATGAGAAGTTTAACATAAATTTCCCTTTCCCATGGCATCATGTTTTCTAGTTCTGTCAAACTATACTTATGATGTTGCATCATGTTAAAGTTAGTTGACATGTAGTTTTCAATACTATCATGCGAAAGGCATATTAAAAAAAACTATCGAGACCCTCCAACACTACTTTTGAGGACTTCTTAGTCTTAGGGTTTTTTAAAACTACTTCATGTCTTAGTTTAGGCATAGTGTTAAAAAACTCCATAGTCTTCTCAAACTGTACATTATTAAATGAATCCATAAATTCATTTAACTCTTTATCACTAAAATCACTTCTTTTACTTATTTCATCACCATTGTGTATTTCTTTGACACATGCTCTAATAATCTTAAAGGCTGCATCTGGGTCTTCTTTTACAGAAAAATCAATATCCTTAATAGTAGGATACCCCATAATCATCTTAATACCGTCTCCAATATTTATATCAGTTGTATGGTTTTTTGTAATTTGCACTTCAATTTCTTCTAGATTTATAGCAACATCAACTTTTGTTTTTTTGTCATCTGGGCATGTCATTGTTAAATTAACAGTTTCACCTACAGACTTTGCTCGTATGTTTAAGAATACATATTCAATATCGAACAAAGGATTTTTTTCATCTACAGCGTTAAATGTACATGATTTAATAATTTCTACTGTTGATTTTGTTATCATTTTTGAATTTTCACTTTGTTGAGCCAACATAAGAATCTTTTGCTCTTTCATAAGAAAAGGTCTAAATTCAATTTCTCTGCCTGTTGAAGGCAACACCAAATTGTATTTTGGTGTGTTTAGTATTGGTAATGCCATAATATACTCCTATAATAAATGCATTATTTAATTAAAGATTATTTTTTAATCTTCTAATGACTGGTGGTAAATTACCAGCAATCTCTCTTTTGACAAACCCACCAACCAAATCCTCTACCTCTTCTATGAAAGATTGAGGTAATTCTGATTCATCAGTTAAGTTTATCCAATATCTATATGCCCATGTTACATTCACAAAGGACAATGAATTATTTGTTGCATAGTCAAGACTAATTTCTGCTACGGATTGTGGGTAACATTCTAATAATCTAACACCATGAGTTCTTCTATTTCTTTTATCTAGTTGGTATATTTCCATTTGACCAACATAGTCATCATAATAACCAACAGAAAAGTCTTGTCTGTTTGCACCCATTCTTTGCCAACTATCGATATAATTTCTTTCTTTTAAATCTGCTGATAAACGAATTTGTGTAGATATTTCTGAAAATGTTTGACCAGTTACAATTTTACGAACAGGCCCATAGATATTAACATCTTCTTGTACTTCAAGAGCCATACCTGGAAATGAAACTTGAGTTGTTTCCATATTAATCTCTCTTAAAACATCTGTATTGCCTGGTAACTTTGGTGGTTGTGTGATTACAACTTCATATCTACTTGGCGATGCATAACCACCATCTCTGCCTTTTGCGAGATATATTAAGATGCTTGAAATAGCACCTATGTCTAATAAATTACTTCTTGCCATTAAATCATCCTTCTTGAATCACGATAAACTTCATTAGCACTTGCCTTCTTAAACCTTGCAACAGGTAATAATGTGGCAACTGTAAATTCGTCTGCGTCTATTCTTCTAAATTGAGATTTAACTTTACTTGATAAGTATCTTTTTACACAAGGTCTAATTAATCTCACATTTTTTAATTTTGCATAATCAGCTATTAATCTAGTAGTTTCATCAAATTTATCATTATTTGAAAAGTCAACTAGTCTATCTAATAATCTCACTCTAAGACCAATAGGAAGATAATGTAAATTCAATCCTAGAAATCCGTCTTTGTATTGTTCTATTGGTAATACCAATGGAAAGGAATCGTAATATGGTAGTTTTGCTTTTAACTTTGGGTCATAGATAAACATATTCAAACGACCAAAGAAAGGTCTTGATGCTTTCTTGCCGTCACGAATTAAGTCTAAAGATGAAGGTGTACCCAACTCTTTAATCTTATCTCTGTACCAAGCAGTAGACCGAGGTGCTCCCCCAGCTGCTTTTTGGACTTGTTGAATATATTTGCTAACAGCCATATTGTACCTTTAAACTATTTATATGCCTTAGGAGCAAGATGGTCTTCGGTAAGTATTAAAAATTCAAGACCTTTGTCCTTGCAAAATTCCTCAGCATACTTGAATTTTGCCTTATTTAATGCATATGTTTTTACTTGTCTATACCACGCTTTAGTTCTTCTTTTTGGATTTGCAGGTGGTGATTTCATATCTTTTTTGGGTTTAACTTCAATAATAAACTTTTTAGTTGAACCATCCTTTTGTTTGACTTTCATATAGAAGTCAGGAAAATATCTGTGTGTACGGCCGTCTAAAGGGGAATAATAGGGTATAACAATCTCTTCACTTCCCCACTCTATTACACTTGCTTGTCTATCACAGTAAACCATAAGTTTTCTTTCCCATAAAGAACGATAAATAATCTTCATAGGATTACCTTTATACTTATTTGGGTTACTTGGATTATATCTTCCACTATATGCCATGTTAGCCTCCATACTATCATATAAATACATTATATACAAGGATTATTTAGATGACCACAAAAATACTAGACGATGTAAAAATAGCAACTTCAAGTTTACTAAGATTTTCGGGCGCTTCAGCTGCATCAACTGTAACAAATAGTACACCATCAGATGTTGGTGAGAGTTTAAATAGTAAATCAACTGCTCAAGGCACAACAAAAATATTGCAATTTCCGAGAGATGTGGCTGGAGCACCAGGTACAGGTAATCAAGGTCACTATGTTATGTTTTATATTAATGAACAAGAAAGAGCACAATTAAGTTTTGGTAATAGAGTAGGTAAAAATGCTCAAAGTGATATAAACAAATCTAAAAGTGAATCAAATATACCTGCGTACATAAGAAACCTAACTGGTACCTCAACTGCATATACCAAACAAGATGCATCAGGTTTATATAGCGAACAACAAAATGATAATATTGCTAATGCTCCTGGTGGTGGTCAAGAATCACAATCGTATGTTAATCAAGGTGCTGCCGAACAAAGAGGTGGTGGTAACACTCTTTTTATTGAAAGAGCACCAACTGTAAGATTAGATACTGCAATTGCTTTATATATGCCACCGACTGCAACATATGTTGACAATGCAAATTACACAGACCAAGAAATTGGTTTTGGTGCTAAGTTAGGCGTAAATACATATAACGATATCATGTCAGGCAAATCTGCTACATCAGCGATGCAAAACTTTTTAGATACATCTGGTGCAGCTGTTAGTGAAGGTTTGATAAAAACATTAATGGGTACAATCGGAGCATTACCAGGGTTTCAAGGTACAAGAGAAGCTGCAGAAATGGCTGCAGGTGCTATTATTGCTGATAGAATGGAATTGGCATTCAAAGGCATAGCAAAAAGAAAGTTTCAATTTAATTTTAAGATGATTCCAAAAAACAAAGCAGAATCTGATGAGATAAGAAATATTATATTTGCATTCAGAGCAAACATGTTACCAGAGTTTGTGGGTGGAAATCGTGCAGGTAGAAAAATGACTGTACCAAATACATTTGATATACAATACATGTATAACGGTGCAGAAAACCAATACTTACAAAAAATTTCTACTTGTGTTTGTGAGAATGTTACTGTATCCTATGGTGGTGATAGATATAGAACATTTGAACCTAATGCTGAAGGAGCTCCACCTGTAGAAACACAAATATCATTGAACTTTGCAGAGTTAGAACTTATTACAAAAGAAAGAGTATTCGAAGGTTACTAAAATGTATTTTGAAAACTTTCCATTAATACCATACGATTCTGTTGGTGATGGCACTACAAAAGACGTAACAAATCTTTTAAGACGAGTTGCTGTCAGAGCAAAAATCAAAACAAATACAGCACTCTATGATACTTATGATGTTATAGAAGGTGAGACACCTGAAATGATTGCACATAAATTGTATGGCGATGCATCGATGCATTGGGTTGTATTATTGTTTAATAATATTACAGATAGATTTCATGGTTGGCCAATGTCAGGCAATCAGTTTAACGAATTTTTACAAGACAAGTATGGTTCAAATGTTGATTCAATTCATCATTATGAAATTACGGAAGAATCAGGTCACGCAAAATTTAAAATTGATGTTGGTACTGTCAATACAGATTACCCTTCATCAACACCAATAACAAATCGTGAATTTGAAGAAGAAGAACAGAATACAAAAAGAAGAATAAAATTATTAGACCCACAATATGTTACAGATTTTGTAGAGGAATTTAAGAGGTTAACGAGAGAGAATGTTATCTAATGGCTGGAATACAATATGCAGGTGAGTACAATTTAGACGAAGCAACTTTAATAACATCAAGTGGTCTATCAGTAGATTTACGAGATAGTATATTTCAAGTTGATATTTTTGAAGAATTAAATAAGTTTTCTATAAGTGGTAGTATAACAGTATTTGATACAAACAATATACTTACTAAAGGTCAAGTCAATGGCCAAGATTATCTACTACTAAAAATCACAACACCAGGCATTGAAAACTATGCTAAGATTGATTATTCGAAAAATGCACTTTGCATTTACAGAATTGGTCAAAGATTTGACACATCAAAAAATTCAGAGGTCTTTGAATTAAGTTTCTGTTCACCAGAAATGTTATTAAACAAACGATTAAGAATATCAAAAAGTTACACAGACACAAACTCAAACATTATTAAAAAACTATTAAAAGATAAAACTCTTTTAAATGTTAAAAAACAAATAACACTTGAACCAACACTTGATACAAGAAAATATGTTGTACCAAATTTACATCCATTTGATTTTATAGCACAACTTATGCGTGATTCACGCTCTGCTATTTTTGAGGGTTCGCCACATTACTATTTCTATGAAACAACACAAGGTTTTCATTTTAGAACATTACAGAGTTTATACAACCAAGATGTTTCTATGGAATACAATGATGGTGATGTTGGTTTGTTAGAAGGTGGTACATCAAAAACTGTTAACGTAGAAGAAGAATTTAAAAGAGTAATCAATTTTAGTATTTCTAGCAATGCAGACCAATTACTAAATGTCATGGGTGGTATGCTTGGGGCAAATACAATTAAATATAATTCATATAATAAAAGTTATGAAAAAATTAATCACAGTTATTTTGATAACTTTAAAGATTTTAGTCATATAAACGGTGAGAACAGAAACCTAGATAATCCTATATATACAGAGAGCGAGATAGATGAGAATGGTAACAACCTCGGCAGTTTTACAAACTCTAAAATACATCTTCACCCTGTTCATACAGACATTGATGGTAGAGATGCGACATTCTACAACTATAACACCTCTTCTTACAGTTATTCAGAAAATCACACATCCAAAAATATTCTTTATAGGAAATCAAAATTGTTTGAACTAGAATCTGCTATATCAGCAACAATGAAAGTAAATGGTTATTGTATGTTAGAAGTTGGTCAAATAGTTAATTTAAATAGACCCGATTCTGGTGGTGAATTAGACGCTGAATATAGTGGTAAATTTCTAGTATATAAATTAAGACACACATTTAGACAAGCAGACAGAAAACATGAAGTTATTATGTCTCTTGTTAAAGATTCATCAACAGGTAAAGAAGATGGCCCTAACAGAATACCTAAAAGTTCTGGTTCGCCCGTGTTCGAACTATCATCATAAGGAGAAATGCTATAGACATATTATATTATTCTGAATTAACAAGTCAAGGAGTTTCAACATGACAAAATCACAAAAACAAAGACTACGCAAGATGACCTTCTTAAATACCCACCGACTATCAGATGATAAATACAAGGACAAAGAAAAGTTTATAGAGAAAACAAAAAATGATTACCTTATCGCAATTACGAGAGGGCGTTTACGACCCCAACATATTTAAAGCAATATTCCTCGCTGGAGGCCCAGGCTCTGGTAAGTCTTATGTTGCTGGAAAAACTATTCGAGGTCAAGGCCTCAAGATGGTTAATTCAGATATTGCATTTGAGAAACTTCTCAAAAAGGCAGGTTTGTCTTTAAAAATGCCAGAAAGGGAAGAAGGCCCAAGAATTAAACAAAGAGATAGAGCAAAGGCCTTGACAAAGGCACAAACAACCAATTATATTGAAGGAAGATTAGGTTTAGTTATTGATGGCACAGGTAAAAATTTTGATAAGATTACAAAACAAGCAGCTGAACTTCAACAATTAGGTTACGACACTTACATGGTATTTGTTAATACTTCGCTTGATGTTGCGTTAGAAAGAAACGCCACAAGAGAAAGAAGTTTACCAGAAAATATTGTGGCACAATCATGGAAAGAAGTACAAGCAAACATAGGTAAATTTTCTTTGGCCTTTAAACAAGGAATGATTATTGTCGATAATAATGATGCTAAGGAAGAAGTATTCACAACGGTTTATAAAAGAATAAGAAGTCTTTTAAAGAAACCAGTACAAAATGGTAGAGCGAAACAATGGATACGAACACAACTAGACTTAAAAAAAAGATAAGAATAATCTGTACCCGAACTGGTGATAAGTTTGACCAGTGGTGGGAAGACAATCTCAAACATATGATAGACACATACTCTGGTATAGAGTATGATGAATTTATAGTCATCAAAGAAAATAAATTTGAAGACGAATATGGTACGTTTAATAATCTTATTATGTTTGATAGGTATCGTGAAGACGATTGGATTAATCTAGCATTTGACTTAGATGTTATTATCAAAGGTGATTGTAACAAATTTCTAAAAGAAGAACTACATGTTTGTGATGGTAGACAGTGGCAAAGTGACGAGAGTTATGCCGTTAATTCTATCAGTACAGATATTGTATCATGGTCTGGTGATTACTCACATATCTATCAAAAAGTTGTTGACGATTTAGACTACTATTATGTCAAATATCATAAGGGTATAGATTCCTATATCTATCAAGAACACAATCCAAAACGATATACGAACGGATATACGTCCATACGAACTATGGCAAATTATGCAAATCATGATGTTATTCTATTCAATGGACACTATACCACAATGCTTTTGAGAGGTTGGTGGCATGAATATACAATAAATCCTAAACCTTGGTGGAATTAACCCTTGACAATAAGACTAAAATACAGTATATTATAAAAGTATGTCAAAACTAATACAAAATCTAGAAAGAATGACAAGAAAAGATATTATTAGTGTCTATCATAGACTGGCTGACGGAAGAAGACAAAAAGTCGCAGAGGTCTTTGTTGATAAGAATAAAAACATATCAGAACAACTTGAATATGCATATATGCAGACTAACAGTATTGAAGATGGTTGGTGGAACAATAATGATGTCAAGAAATACTTCACATCAGAATTTTGTCGAAGTACTAACATAGGCGATACATTAGAAATTGGTGGTGAATATTATGTGTGTGACATAGTGGGGTTTAAAAAAAACAAATGATGAAAGTAGCAATTATCGGATATGGTGTTGTTGGTAAAGCAACAGAACAAATTTTATTTAATAATAATAGAAGTATGTTATGTGGTATTCATGACCCAGAGCAAGATTTAAAGTGTAATTATAAAGATGCTGATGTTGTCTTCATATGCACACCAACTAACGAAGTAGAAAAATATCTAAAAGAATTAAAAAACAAACCATATGTATTTGTTAGAAGTACCATACCATTTGCATTAGTTAAAAATACAGACTTTGCAGTTTGGCCAGAGTTCTTAACAGAACGAACATGGCAACATGATGCATTGAATCCTACAACATTGGTTATTGGTGGTAATGTAGACCAAAAACAAATGTTAGTAGAACTTACAGGTTGGACTGAATGGCACTTAACAGAAAATAACATTGCCGCATTTATGAAGAATGCAACCAATACTTTTTATTGCATGAAAATATCTTATGCAAATATGCTTTATGATACTTGCCAAGAAGAGGGTATGTCATTTAACGAATTAAAACATTGCTTGAAACAAGATGCACGAATGGGTGATACACATTGGGATGTACCAGGCCCAGATAGGCATACAGGTTATGGTGGAAAATGTTTACCAAAAAATCTTACAATGATGAAAGACCAAATATCTTCAGATTCTAAAAAAGTTTTAGAACAAATTGAGATATATAATACATTAATACGAATGGGGGTATAGCTCAGTTGGGAGAGCGCTTGATTTGCATTCAAGAGGTCGCAGGTTCGACCCCTGTTACCTCCACCATTATGCCGTGTTAGCTCATTCGGTAGAGCAGTTGATTTGTAATCATCAGGTGGCCAGTTCGATTCCGGCACACGGCACCATCTTCAATTAGGGGGCGTAGTTCAGTTGGTTAGAACGCTTGCCTGTCACGCAAGAGGCCGAGGGTTCGAATCCCTTCGCTCCCGCCAGTTTTTGCATACATAACATGTTTTAAGAGCAGTCGCATTTTTGCACATCTGTGATGTCGAAAGAGCTCTTGAGTTTTTTACCTTATTAATATAAATTGTAATGAGGAGAAAAGAAATGTCAAAAACAATACAATACAAATATTCATCTTTTAACCCTTTACGAATTAAATTTGCAGGTACAATACTTCCAGCAAATAAAAGTAAGAGAGTAAAATAATGAATATATTTACAGCAGTCACACATTTATTCATGGGTTTGTTTTCAAATGAACAAATAACAGCAAAGGCAAGAGAAGAAAATTATCTTGCAAAATCTGTTGACCATTATGATTTGGAAATTAGACAAAAAGAATTGACTAGAAATCAAAAACGATTTAATAACTTTATTTAAGAGGAAAAAATGAAACAATTATCAAGAAAAATTAATTATGTACTAAAGTCATTATTCAATACAACCGAAGACGGTGTAAGAGGATTTTGTCAAGCAGAGTACGGCTCCAACTGGCAAGCCGCATATAGTCACTATCAGAAGAATAAAAAACTACCAGTTGCCGGTAGATTCTAATAAACCTGACAGATTGTCGCACTAAAACACTACTAAAATAACGCCTTTTTAACCCTTGACAACACACCAAAAAGTGTGTTATATTATAATTATGAAATACACAATATGTTACAAACAACATGATTCTCGTTCTTGGGAATCTGTTATCGTTCGCTCTCACAAAGATGCGGTTTCCACAATCAACAAAATGTTAGAAAGTTATGCTTTCTCAACAATCAAAGTTTTTGACAAAGATGATACTCTTGTCAAAAATTGTGAAGGTCTGATAGACTTATCAAGTCTTGATAATCTTGGTTTAGGATACGATATAAGTGATGACGATTACGTAAAAATGTCCAATATACATTAACAACAACAGAGAGGTATAATTATGAAAAATTATATATTACAAAAACTAAAATGGTATTCTGTTTATACCATTATGATACTATCGGCATGGTTTGTCGGTTACTACATGGGCGTTGGAATTGCAAACGCAGGTGAAATGAATAAAGCAAATATCATATCAATCGAAGATGTGAATCAGGTTGTCAACATAAAACAACCTTATTCAGTCGAAGTGTGCAGAGAGGTGCAAGTACAATCTGGCAGTATATTCTCTGGCACAAACGAGGCCCTTAAAGGAAATGGTGATTCTCTTCTTGGTGCAATCATCGGTGGAGTTATTGGTAACAAAGTAGGCAATGGTAATGATGGTGCAACTGTACTTGGAGTTATCATAGGTTCAAACATCGGTAACGAAACATCTGATTCATCTAAGAAGACAGTTTGTTCTCAAGAAACAAGATATAACGAAGTACAAAAAGTTCAATACACCCATACAGTTATGGTCGTTGAATACAATGGTTACTTCAAGACAATTACATTTAACAAAAACGAAAGGTAGTTATGAATCAACGACCAGGTAAATTTAGTAAAGGACTAGACAGTGGTATGAATGATATGAATACTGTTAAGTCTCTAAGAATGGCATCAGAGATTTTAAAATCTGAAGAAATGTATAATGAAGCATTTTACTTTGAACAACTAGTTGATTATATTCAAGAAGGTAATAAGTTACCATTGGATAAAAGAGAAATGGAAAAAGCTCTTGGCATCTAAAGAAATTTCCTATACCTATCACCACAATAGTCGAGTGGCAAAATACTTTGCAGAACTTCGTGGAGGTAAATATATAGGATATGTAGATGATATCAAACATACAATTGGTATTAACAAAGAAGGTCGAAAAGAAGAAGACAATATAAAACACACATCAAAAGGTGCCTTTGTTGTTAAGTATGAATCTGATACACTATTAGGAGGTGATTGAGGTTTAAATGAAAAAATTTATATACGAGAGTTACGAAAGTGTCATGGGTTGGAATAAAAATCCACTACGACATATTGAAGATTTTAACACACGCCATATGGTAACACAAGTTTTATGTTGGATGTGGTGTATTGTNTTTTCTATTTTAATGGGAAGTTGGACAGTCTTTGGATACACAGCAATCGCTCACTTAGTTTTTGTAGCGGCTATATTTGTTACAGTAGCATCATTTGAAACAGCAAAAAGAAATCCTAAGTTTTTTAAAGGACAAGACTACGAAAAGTTAATGGGCAAATATGACGACATATGGTAAAGAGTAAAAAATTAGATAAAGTGCCATTCAGATTTGATGCTGATAAAAGACATCAAGAGTACATCTACTTAGAAGATGGCGGCTCTGATGGTTATAATGATAACAAAGAATTTCATGGTAAGTGGTGGGAAACATTACCAGATTCAAGAGACTATGGTCATTTTGGTTTTAAACAACCTATTGACGGTAACCCAATTAGAAAAGATGCCTATGATGATTCTAAAATCAATGGCGTAACAAAAGATAAGTATAAAAGTTAGGAATAAAAATGCCAACATACAGATTTAAAGACCATAATACAAATAAGATATGGGAAGATTTAATGACNATATCTGAAATGGAGAAGTTTAAAAAGAAGAAACACATAGAACTGTTGCCTCCTACACAGATGAATATAGTGAGAACAACTGGTCAAATGGACTCAAAAATTGACGGTGGATTTAAAGAAGTGTTCTCAAAGATATCAGAAGCACACCCAAATAGTGCGTTAGCAGAACGCTACGGCAGTAAAACTGTTAAAGAGACACAAATAGACAGATTAAGAAAAAAACAAAAAAACCGTATCTTAAAAGGCGGTGGAAGATAAATATAACTGATACTATCGAGAAACTACAACACGCCAGAAAATGGTCACTAAGTTGAGTAGTCAATCCGATAAGGTATCATTAAAGAAGTTCCGCGGACTTCATAAAGGACATACATGGCAGACTTTGACTTTTTAGAAGGTTTTGATACAAGTGGTGATTGGGGTTTTTCCTCGGTTGCAGAGAAACCTTCAACGACTACACAATCAGATACGAAAGCTACAGAAGCTGTAGTTAAGCAATCAGCAGAATCTACTGCCAAGGCAGTATCAAGCGAAGTTGTGAGTAGACTAGAAAGTAAACTAGATCAAATTAAATCTCTAATTAGTTCAACTAAATCTGAAATTAAAGATAAGAATGAAACAGAATTAGAAATCACCAAGAAACAATTAGATGATGAGTATGATTTAAGAAAAGATAATATTAATAAAGAGATGAAAGAAAAGTTTGCTAAGTTAGAAAAACTTATCATACCTTTATTAATTAAATTAGCAAAATCACCTGAAGCATACATTCATTGGCCAAACAGAGCTGCGGTCATTGAGGATCAGGTAAAAAAGATTGTAGAAATTACAAGGGGAGCATAATGAAAGATAATTGGAATAAATGTTTAGAAGCGATATTACATCATGAAGGTGGTTATGTAAACCATCCGAAAGATCCAGGTGGTGAAACAAATCTAGGTGTAACTAAAAGAGTATATGAAGANCATAATGGCACTAANGATATGAAAGACCTAACAGTAGAAGATGTATCACCAATATACAAAAANGGTTATTGGGATAAACTAAAAGGTGATGACTTACCTAATGGTTTAGACCTATGTGTATTTGACTTCGGAGTAAATGCAGGACCTGGTCGTGCTGCTAAGTTTTTACAAACACAAATCGGTACAGTAGCAGATGGCGGTATCGGACCTAACACATTAAAAAAGTTAAATAAACATATTGAAGATAACGGACTACAAGATACGATTGAAGAATATCAAGGCAATAGACAATCATACTACGAAAATTTAAAAAACTTTAGCACTTTCGGTAAAGGTTGGTCTAGACGAGTTGATGAGACTTTAGATTTAGCGCTTGACTTTATCAAGTAAATCTGTTATACTAATATTATGAATCAAATGAACACATTTTTACAAGATAGGTACGATATGAAAACATTCAATCATGTTGATTTATCTAAGTTTAATCCTAAACTCACTTTACCAGATGTCACTACCCAAACTATACAGGGTAAACGATTTTATGTAACACCAGAAGGTAACAAATATCCTTCTATCACCACAGTTCTATCTGGAAAAGGTAATGAGGGTATTATTAAATGGCGTGAATCTGTAGGTAATGATGTAGCAAATCAAATAATGAGAAGTGCTGCCAAACGAGGTACAGCAGTTCATCAATTAGTTGAAGATTATTTAAACAATGATGAACTATCTAAACAAGATGTGCTACCTGTCGCACTATTTACTTTACTAAAACCTGAACTAGATAAGATAAATAATATAGTAATGCAAGAGGGTGGCCTCTATAGTGATAATTGGGGTGTTGCTGGTCGTGTCGATTGTATTGCAGAATATGAAGGCAAGTTATCTGTCATAGATTTTAAAACATCTACGAAAGAGAAAAAAGAAGAATGGATAGAAAACTATTTCATTCAAGGTTCTGCTTATTGTGAAATGTATGAAGAAAGATTTTCAGGTAAAATCGATCAAGTAGTAATCCTCATAGTCACCGAAGATGGTGGTGTACAAGTTTTTAAAAAAGATAAGAAACCTTTTTTGCCTTTACTTAAAGAAGCAATAGGGGAGTTCAATAAAAACTTTACAATCAAAAATGAGTAACACATTAAAAACAATACTAAAAATAACAATTATAATTATACTATTCTGTTTCATTTACAACAGTTTAAATGCTAAAGATCATTGGGATCAGAATCAATTAAAACAAGTAAGCGTACCGCTATTCTGTGGCGAAACATCATTCATGTTTCAAACATCTACTAATAAAATGGGAGAAGTGCCATTGATGGCAGGAGAAATTAGAGAATTTTCTATACCAAGCGGCGAAATACTAGGATTATTATCATTCTCATATAATGAAGAAACAAATTCAGGTACTTTAATGATGACCATACCTGCATCAGGCGAAACTTGTTTGTTAGGATATGGATTGAACTGGACTTTTTTTAATGAAACACTACTAGGTAGTAAACAAATTCTTGATGAAGATAATGAGAGTAAACAGTAGGGACCTCGGGGCAGTACCGAGCGGCTCCACCAATCCTAGATAGACCTATAAGGGGCCGAAATAGGATTGACCGCTGACTAGAAATCGTATTGGAGAGGATAGTCCAAAGACTTTAAACTAAACACAAAAGCAAACTTTAATGAGTATGCATTAGCAGCATAAGCTGTTAGGGGTTTGCCTGTACCTTGCAACAGAAACAGGCATTGCTTGACAATAGTACAATAATATAGTATAATAAACANATGATAATAACACCAAACAAATTTGCCTTACTAGTAGAAGATATAGTTAAAACAAAAAGAATTTCTTACATAGANGCTGTGGTACTATACTGTGCAGATAATGGNATAGATCCAGGAACAACGAAGTCTATGATTAATAAAAATCTCAAAGAGAAGATAGCATTTGAGGCACANAATCTTAATATGTTGAAAGAAAAGACAGCAAAACTACCAATATAAAAGTGAATGGTTTTGAAGTATATAAAATCTATTTGGCAGTTAAACTCCACTTCACAAGTAAAAACCAGTCTTATGACTTTCATAAGCACAACGGCAGAACAACTGCAAGACTGGAAACATTTACTAAAAGAAGGGATAGGTATTTCTTTCATAAGCTTAGTAAATCTTATAACGATAAGTCT
>JGI24006J15134_10000996_pt1 | contig 16315 bp, 20 predicted proteins | sample LinPmetageLP53_FD_15134 | JGI IMG/M metagenome (IMG submission 15134)
TCGGTGGGGAGTGTGGATCCTAATGGTTGATTCAATATTAGAGTCTTACAATTGTAAGAAGTGCGGTCCTTGTTCTACGTTTGTAGAGAGATCCGATGAGACCGGCCTATTCTACTACGAGAAGAGAGTGGGTAGAAAGATCCATGAAGACAAAGTTCCAAATTATGATGGCACTGAGGAATGGAGTTATTACCCTGATTATCATGGAGACCCCACCTACTGGCATAAGTATGAAAAGGAGTGGTCAATGGAATATTTTGACACTATTAAATGTCCTAATTGCAAGAAAGAAACTGAAAAGCGAGCTTCAATTTATTACTTCAGTGTAGGTGAAGGAAGAAATTCTTACAAGTCTCTGAAGGAGCGTATGCGTTATGCTCATGAAGGTATGGATAAGAAGCAAGCGGAACAATTCCTTAAAGAGTCTTGCGAAGCTTCTAAGGATCGTGTAAAATCTGGAGGACAGCACTACAAGAGAGTCGTTCCCGATTACGAAGCTATGCATAGACAAGGAAAAGTACGTAGACTGAATGATCAAGAGAGGGCCGACAAGATTGAATCTTTAAAGAGGACTAATTCAATGATTACTAAAGAAGGTACCATTGGAAAAGCCGCACGCCGACCTAAGTAATAACTAATCATATGCCGTATCACATCTCCGACAACACCAAGAAAGGGTGTTTGTATCTCCTTAAGCATGATCTGGAATTCTTTTCCGAAATTGTTCCATTGCTTAAGCCCGAGTTCTTTGACTTCCCTGCTTACAAAAATCTTTTTATAGGGATTAGTGAGTATTACGATGAGTACAGAAAGCTGCCCTCGGACGGAGTATTACCTGATTACATTGTAAACAATGTTTCTAATGCGTGCTTGGACGGCATTGACTACACCAGCACCATTGCTGAGGTCAATTCTTTTGACAAGTCTTGCCTAGATGATCGAGAGTTTCTGTTAGACACTGTAGAGACTTTTGCTCGTCAAAAAGCTATGGAGCAAGCTGTTAGGAAGGCTGTAGCTATCCTTAACGAGGAGGGGGAGATAGGACAGGTTGAAGAGCTTGTTAAGTCTGCTCTTCTTGTTAATCGAAGCGTGAACGTAGGACAAGATTACTTCAAGGATGTATCGGATAGGATTAAGAGGGAAAGCGAGGATAAGGGAAGGTTAAAGATTCCAACTATCTTCGCTAGCCACAATAGAAATCTTGAGGGAGGTTTATGCAGGAAGGAGTTTGCAATGGTCGCTGCTCCTCCTGGCGTAGGGAAGTCTCTATACTTGGTTAATCAAGGAGCCAATGCTGTTGTCTCAGGAAAGAACGTCTTGTACATTTCTTTAGAGATGTCGCAGGATAAGATTGCAGCAAGATTTGATTCAGTATTGTCCGACTTATCTAGTAGAGATCTTAAGGAGAAGCCATTAGTTAAGATTAAGCTTAAAGAACGTCTTAACGAGATTAAGGATAAGAGTCGTGGAAGGCTAATCATTAAAGAGTTTCCAACTGGAGCTATGAATGTGAATCAGCTTAGAGCCTACCTTGTGCAGTTGAAGCTTCATAGCAATTTTACCCCTGATCTTATTATTGTAGACTACCTAGAGCTTTTACGCCCTAACCGTATTATCGACTCCGAGTATCAGGCACAGCAAAGGATTGCAGAGGAATTAAGAGGTCTTGCGGTAGAGCATAATGTCCTTATGTGGACGGCAACTCAAACCAACAGACAGGCTAGAAGGGTGGCTATTATTACCGATGCAGAGCTAGGGGATTCTTACGGTAAGATTCGAGTGGCTGATTGGGCCATATCACTAAATCAGACTCAAGAAGAGTATGACGAAGGAGCGATGAGAGTTTTTGTAATGAAGGCTAGGGACTCTAAGCAGCATTACTTAATTAACGTGTCTGTAGACTACACGACACTTCAAATGAGGGAGCCGTATAACAATGAACATACCCAAACAGACTAGTTTAGATTTTATTAAGGATAAAAAGCACATTTACAACAAGCTTGTCGAAAAGGGAGTTAAGTCTGTAAATGTAGGTTGGGCCGTTTTTGAATTTGAGCTTCACTCCAAGTTAACCTCTGACGATCAAAAGGTCGATGGGTTGACTGAGTTTGATACTAAAAAGATAAAATTAGAAATGAATCTTTCTGATTTAGACGCTCGTGAGACTATAATACACGAGATATACCATTGTATGCTTGAAGCTGTGGGTTTGGATGAACGAAACTTTGACACACAGCGAATGTTCTTAACTAACGAGCAATTAGTGGTATGCTTATCCAAGCAGACTATGACTCTGCACCATCTTAACCCAAAACTATTCTCAACGATTTATGCTTGATATTGTCAAAATAGACCCCGCGTCATTAACCCACGATATTTATGATGATGTTGTGAGCGTTGTATCTACGGTTGCTCGCGACCCTGATAAGGCTGCTGATCAACTTTCTTATATTTCCTCACAATACGGTTACTACTATGGTATAATGATCCGGGCCAAGAGACTTTTAGATAATGCTGTAGAGACATTAGAAAGCTTCAAGGCCGAGGCAAGAACATCAAAGCGTAATTCAGGAGTTAAACTTACAGTCGCTGCGGCTGAAGATCACGTTAACTCTCTTGAAGAGACGTTTGAATTAAACAGTGAAATAAATCGTCTTAAAGAAGGTTACGGATACGCAAAAGGTATCTGTAACAGTCTTGAGATGAAGAAAGACATGCTTATCCAGCTTTCAGCTAACAGCAGGCAGGAAATAAAGCTTAACCAGTAATTTGTTAGCATTTAGCAATAATCAGCCTAAAGGAGAAAACAATGGCAAAAACACTAGCAGAACTTAGAGACATGCATAAGAGAATGATGGCAGAAGAGAAGCCATCCACCCAANCTTCCAAATCGTCAGAGTGGGCGACTTTTGAAGACGGTGATAATATTGTAAGGTTCCTTCCTGGAAAGGAAGATCCTTTGGAATTCTTTGTAGAAGGTCATGTTCACAAGTATCAGGATGCTGAAGGGAACTGGCGTAGTTACAAGTGCCGTAAATCACAAGGAGAGAAGTGTCCAGTATGCGACTACTACTTCGATCTCTGGGGTCGCCACAAGGAGCTAAACCTGGGTAAGGGTGCCGATGGCAAGAATGTTAAGTCTAAGTTTGGTGATCTAGCTGTAAAGATTAAGTCTAAGCCTAGATTCTATGCTATTGGGGTTATCAGAAGCTTGCAAGAAGCTGGTGAGAATCCTGTTCGATACATTGCTATGAGTCAGCAGCTTTTCAACCCTGTGTTTGCAGCTATGGTAAACGATGATTTCCAGGATGAGGACAACCCTGATGACACGACTATTATCTCAATTGAAAGAGGTAATGATTTTAATGTAAGGTTGACCAAGAACGGAAACTACGTCAACTTTAATGAATCATCCGCTAAGTATAAGAAGACTCGTGCAGGAACTCCTGCTGAGGTAGCAGAGTGGATGGATAATGAACTGAACTTGAAGTCTCTCGTAGAGGTTGACAGTTATGAAAAGGGGAAAGAGGTTGTAATGTCTCTTGAGTCTGCTCTCAACCCTGTTAAGACTGAGAGCACGTCGCCTCCTTGGGAGGAGACTACTAGTGAGGATTTACAGGTATGATGAATAGAAAGTTTTTAGTTACAGGTTTGCTCGCCTTGATGATGAGTATGATGTTTGCGTCCTGCTCTGTTCTTGAGAGCTTGTTTGAAGATAAGGTCGTTACCACTATTAGTAATGTTAGAGAAGATAGGCGTGCTGAGGCGGTCCCTGCGGACCTAGGTATGCTTCCTCCTGATGTTGCTGCTAGGATGGCTAAGGATGGTGAGACACTTGTGGTTGTGGATAAGGATGACATTCTAGATCCAATGGGTAATGTCGTGGACATTACAGATCCAGGTTCAGAAGCTTTAGATTCTGTTCTTGGAATGGGTCTTGGAGCACTTAACTCGGTATTCCCAGGGGTAGCAGCACTAGAAGGATTGGGATTGCTATTCTCAAAGCGGAAGCGAAAGCACTACGGCAAGGCTATGAAGGCTGCTGTCCCAGCTAATGGTAAGGTAGAGTTGAAGGATGCTGTATTATCCTTAGGGAAGGCTATTGGTGTTGCACATAGTTCTGGCAACTCNAAGAAGGTCTTCGAGGAAGAAGAGGAGAAGGAAGTTAAGAAGAGTTAGGGCTAATCGTTTCGGCCTATAACNTCTTGAGTTGGCTAGATCAGNTCTTCGGATCTGATCTAGTTTTTTTANACCTACACGGCTATAATGATTCAATGAATCGTAAGCTNAGAATTTTAGTGGTATACGCTAACCATGGAGGCTGTAGTTACTATCGTCAACTATCTCCAATGAAGATGATGGCAGAGGAATTGCATGACAAGGTAGAAGTTAAAATTACTGACAACCCTCTAGAGATTGACCCTAAGAAGAATTACGCTCCTCCTAACGATAAGCTCGATGACATGAATTGGGCTGATATTGTATTTGTAGCAAACATACTAAAGTTTGGAGGTCCTTACACTGCTCGCGTAATAGGTATTGCAAAGGAGCTTAAGAAGTTTGTTCACTTTGACACTGATGATTTGCTTACCGAGTTATACGAAGAGCATCATCTTTACGATACCTACAAAGAAAATAAGCTAGATGAAATTACTAAGTTTTGCTATTACAATGCCGATTTAGTAACCGTCACTCAAATTAAATTTGCTGAGAGAATCAAGCCTCTCGTAGGTAAGTGTTTAGCTATCGTAAAGAATGTAATAGATTACACTCTTCCTGCTTGGAATCATCCTAAGACAAAGGCTAAGTTTACTCGCGTAGGATACGCAGCAGGCATTCACCATAGAGGAGATGTAAAAGTATTTAACTCTGTTCCTCATCTTGTAAACCAAAAGGTAGGAAGAGAGAATGTTCAATGGAATTTCTACGGTCATCCTCCACCTGATCCCAATAAGGATAAGAATAGTTGGGAAGCTAAGGTCTGGCCTGAATACATGTCACAGCTTCTCAGCGGCTTCAAGGGGCAGAAAAACTATAACATACACTATGCTTTGCCTCCTGACACTTACGGTCGTTACTACGCAGATATGGACGTTGCCATAGCTCCTCTCCAGATGAATAATTTTAATGATTCCAAGTCTGATATTAAGGTTGCTGAGTGTTCACGTTACAAAATCCCTTTGGTAGCAAGCAATGTAGGATGCTACGATGAAAACATTATAAATGGCGAGACAGGATATTTGATTGATCCTGACGCTCCAAAGAGTGAGTGGGTTAAGATCCTCGGTAAGCTTTGTAAGGATAAGAAACATCGCATTGAGCTAGGTAAGAACCTTCACGATAGAACTAAAGATTTATTCGATGGCAGAAAGCAATCTCAACAAAGGTATGATCTTTACATGAGAGCTATTCAGGATTTAGGACACAAGATAGATGATTAATCAATGCTACTTTGAAAAAGGTCAACCCTTATTTGAGGAAGAACCCTACATAGGGTTTGGTCTTGAACCTGAGGTGAATCATGACCTTTTTCAAAGTTGTCCTGAGCTAGAGTCATCATTTAATCGTCTACAGCTTACAGAATACGCTTCTTATCTTTGGCATTGGAGAAACACTAAAAGTTTGAAGTGGATTGGATCAACCTCTTATAGGCAGCTAGAAAAGTTTAATTACAAGTTCAAATCTATTGATCAGGTTGAAAGTCTAATTAATGAGCATGATATTGTCGCCTGGGGTGAATATGATCTACAAAATAAACTAGGAATGCCTATTAGCTTGAGCACCCAGTCTAAAGTATGTCATCCTGGTTTAAATGAGTTTATGGGGATGGTATTTTCAAAGTTTAATACTGAAGTTCCTAATGAATGGTTTATTAAAACATCTGGTTTTTTTGCAAATTACTGGGTAATGAGTTGGGGTAAGTTTGATGACTTTATGCATTTCTCATGGCCTATGGTCGAGTGGGCACTTAGCAATATAAAAGATACTGACTATTACAAGACACAAGTAACCTATGGAACCGTGAGTCCTGAGAAGTGTGTTGGATATTTTATGGAAAGGCTATTTATACTGTGGTACTTAAGTAGAGGTCAAAAGCCTTTCAATCCCTCGAAATCTCAACCTTTACTTCACAATACCTTTCAATTATGAAAATAGCAATATCTACCGTAGTCACTAAAGAATATCTTAAAGAGTTTGAGCTTCTTTATTTTTCATCTAAGAACTCAGGTATACACTTTAAGTGGTATATTGTATGTAATGAAGAGACGGCACCCTTCATTAAAGCATTAGTTCCTGACGCTGTAATTATGGTAGAGGACTTTTCTGATGGACATCAATGGGGTAATTCTGAGTCTAGGGAAAGCTTTTCAAAGGCAATTAATTATAAATTTAACGCAGCAAACAAAGCTTTGCAAGAAGGATTACCAGTCCTAATGGTTGATTGCGACATCATATTTATTAATAATTTTGATGAGACCGTGATTTCCAAAATGAATAATGAGTCTTTGGATTGTATTGTATGTCCTCACATGCATCACAATCCTCAGTCAGATGCTCAGTGGGGAGTGTATAATGTAGGGTTTGTATTTGTTAGATCTCAAGATTTCTTAAAAAGGTGGGAGGAACTTTCCAAGTCTGGGAAATACCTATACGAGCAAAAGCCTATGGAGATTGTTCTTCACGAAGGCGGAGTGAGTTATGAGATATTTCCTTTCACGTATAACCTTAGTTGGTGGCGATTCAACCAGCAACATACAGTGAATAGGTTTAATGATATATCCGTATTTAACGGAAGCTTTAGGTTTCTAGGGTCAGATGTCGTAGCCTTACACACTCATATTATAGATGATTCTAAACACCCTCAATGTAAGCAGTTTAATTCAGTTGTGCGTCAAGTTTTTGAAGGCGCAGAGAATCATAAAAATATATTAAATAAAATTGATGAATTATCAAAGTGAAATATTTAAGTTATTCGAGGAGTTGAACTCAGAGGGTCCAACTTACCCTACCTATCCTCCTTATCATGAAGGTCCTTATCTTGAGGAAATTTTTTCAAAGAATGTTACTTTTGAAACTGATAGACTTCTAATTCCTGTGTTTTGGACAAATGTATACAAGCAGGGAAGGGAGGCGTTACTACAGGAGAAGCTGAATAAGCTAGACCAGGACAAGAAATACTATTGTGTTTGCACTCACGATGATGCACCCAAGGAAAAACTTCCTAAGGATACTTTAGTGTATTCCGCTGGAGGATTAAAGGCTGACGCAATACCTATCCCTTTAGTGGTTTCTAAAGTCCCCTCACACTTGAAGGTTAAGAAAGATATCTATGCCTCTTTTATAGGCTCCTATACCCATCCTATGCGATTACAGATGGCCCACTATTGCCAACATTTAGGTTTTGCGCTTACTTTAAACCCTCAGTGGGCAGAGGAAGTTAAGAGTAGTGACTTTAAACTATTTGAGGAGGTATCCTCAAGGTCTAAGTATATGCTTTGCCCAAGAGGATACGGGCCTACTAGCTATAGGTTGTATGAGGCTTTCCAGTATGGAGCAGTCCCCGTGTATATTAGTGATAACTTTTGGTTGCCCTGGGAAGATGAGGTTGATTGGGAAAAGTTGATAATTAAGATTACGCCTAGTCAAATTCCCGATATAAAAAACATATTAAATTCTTACGATGACAAGAGGGAGGCTATGATTGATTACGGTATGCAGGTTTATAATGATTTCTTCTCGTTTAAGAGTGTGGTTAGTAAAATACTTTCTGGAGTAAGCTAATGAAGATATCTTTTTTAGACTTTTGGGATCCTTTCGATCCGAGCAAAAATTTCTTTATTGATTTGTTTAAGGATATTTACGGAAATGTAGAGTTGTCTCACCCGTCTGACTCAGACGTTATATTTTATGGTCCTTTTGGTAATCAGCACTCTGTATTTAATCCGAAAGAAAAGGTTAAAATATTCGTAACGGGTGAGAATGTTCGTCCTGATTTCAATCAATGCACGTATTCTTTTTCTTTTGACTTTGAAGACTATGGAGGCAAGAATATTAGGTTACCCTTGTGGTTCCTACAGATTGATTGGTTTGGCAAGGGAGGGTATGGTAATCCTGAGTTTATGATGCCTTTGAGTAAATTAATTACAAATGAATACATAGAGACTCCTAAGACGAAGTTTTGTGTACTTATGAGTAATAAGTTAGTTCAGAACAGAGTGGATTGTGTTAACAAGTTAAACCTCTATAAGAATGTGGATTGTTACGGCAAACCTTTTGGAAATTGGCAATACGGAGAATCACAAAAGTATGATGTATTTTCAAAGTACAAATTCTCTATTTGCTTTGAAAATTCGTTTGCACCAAACGGAGGATACTACACAGAAAAACTTATACATGCTAAGTTAGCGGGAACTATACCTCTTTACTACGCGGATGACAAAGTTGGTAGAGACTTTAATATCGATAGTTTCATTAACTTGAACGATTTTAAATCAATGGATGAGTTTGTGGCGAGAGTCGTTGAGGTAGATAACGATAATTCAGAGTACCTACGAATTAAGAATTCACCCCTATTCAAAAATAATCCAGACGAGTCAACGCTGCAAGAGTTAAAGAACAAGGTAAAAGAATTATTTAAGATATGAAATTGAACGTAGATAAAGTTTATTGTTGTCATCACCCTTCTCAACTTTTGTCTCCTCGAAAAATTTATTTAAATAAATTTTTCGAGGACAACAATATTGATGTTGAGTGGGTTGAAGAAGGTACTCCCGAGCAATCTAAATCATACGATAACTCTAAGTTATTAGACGTGGTAATGAGAGAGGGTCCTGCTTCCTGTAGAGGTAATTTTGATAATTCTAATGACTTGACGCACAAGTTGATATCTTTAATACTAAAACATATGTATTGTTTTGAGGATCAAATAAAGAACGAGTATAAAAACATACTGATACTGGAAGATGACGCAGACCTGTTTAACACTTTTTCAGAATGTTATTTCAATAATTGTATGGAAGAGTTTTCTGAAATGAACTTGGACATTTTATTCTTAGGATCTTGTTGTGGCCTGCACTTCCCTTTCACATCACCAGGAAAGATGGTTTACCATGACGCGACATTGAGAAGTAGGTGTACGCATTGTTTTGTCGTAACTTTGGATGCCTCCATTAAAATAATGAATAAATTTCCAACTATGTTCCATGCAGCGGATTGGCAGCTTAACCACATCATAGAGGAGGAGAATTTGAGCGTTGGCTGGGCCGAGCCTAGTATCTCTCAAATGAATTACAAATCCTCCCTAAATTGGGTTTAATAGAAGTTTAATGAATTATTTAATTAATTATGCAGATGGATTATTTACAAACTCTAGAGTAAGTAATTCCATATCAGGTATAAAGGCTGGATTTGACGGTGTAATTCAATATAGTCGAAAAGATATAGATCCAGTATTTTTAAATAAAAACGAACAAATTTTAAATGAGACTCGTGGTGCTGGGTATTGGTTATGGAAGCCTTATTTTATTTTTAAAACACTTAATAATGTACAGTATGGAGATACGGTATTCTACTCAGATTCAGGAGCACAGTTTATAAAGCCTGTAAAACCCTTAATAGATTTGATAGATAAGCATGATATAGTTGGATTTAAGATGTCGGGTAACCATAAGGAGAGTCAGTATACTAGAAAGTCTGTATTGAGCAGCATATGTCCTGATAATTTGGAAATCGCTCACAGTAATCAGGACATGGCTAGTTTTATTGGTGTAAAGAAAACTCTATCCACTGTACAGGATGATCATGTAATAGGGTCATGGCTTAAGCTGTGCGAAAATCCTGATCTTATCAAAGATAAGCCTCGTAGTTCTGATGAGTTTAAGGAGTTTATAGATCATCGTCATGATCAATCCATATGGAGTTTGGTTTCTAAAATGCGTAATGTTTATAAGGCTCCTGACCCAAGCCAATGGGGTATTAATTCCGGTGAAACCAAAGAAATTGATTTTTTCATCGATCACCATAGAAGCAGAACTTAACTATGAAAATTGCTTTTTATCAAGATCATATTTGCCTACGAGGCACCACAGTAGCCATGGTTGATTATGCCAAGTATAATCAAGAAGTTTTGGGTAATACTTCAGTGGTTATATACAACATCAAAGATCATAGGAACAACGAAACTGCTATCAAAAATGTTTTAAACAATGGAATAGAGTTGATAGGTATCAATCAATTTTCTGACATAGATAATGTTACTAAAGAATGTGATATTTTGTATCAACAAAGAGCATGTGCTAGTGATGGTAGATTGAGTAGTAGATGTAAAAATGTAATTCATCAGATAGGTGCTAATGTGCCAGATAGTCAGTCGTGGGGTGATGTTTATGCTTATGCTTCTGATTGGTTGAGGAAACATAACGGAGTTCCTGATGCCCTCATGGTTCCTTACATTGTTTGGCTTCCAGATGGCGATGAAGATTTAAGAGAAGAGTTGAAGATTCCCAATGACGCTATTGTTTTTGGTAGGAATGGTGGAGAGGACACTTGGAATTTGCCTTGGTCTAATCAAGTTTTGATGAAACTATTAGAAGTTAGAGATGATATTTATTTTGTTTTTCAGAATACACCAATACCATTTGAACATGATAGAGTCATCCATATAGAAAAAACTTCTGATCTTGATTATAAAGTCAANTTTATTAATACATGTGACGCTATGATACATGCAAGGAATGAGGGTGAAAGTTTTGGTTTGTCGTGTGCAGAGTTTTCAATCAAAAATAAACCAGTCATAACGTGGGACGGATCCCGTGAGAGAAATCATATAGATATTCTCGGAGAACGTGGACTATATTACTCTGATTCAGAATCTATGTTTGATATAATGAACCAATTCAAGAAACAATCAAACATAGACTGGAATTGTTACAGATCATATTCTGCTGAAAATGTTATGCCAATTTTTGAGAAAGTGTTTTTAACCTCATGAAAACTTGTTTACTATTGTCTGGAAGATTAGATACCTTTGAAGATGTGTATGAATATATTGAAAGGTATATTCTTAAGCCACTAAAACCAGATCTATATTTTGCTGGTCATCCTAACGAAAGCGGAATTAGTTATTGTGATACTAAAGTAAATGAATTATGGAAACCAAAAAAATACATATTAAGAAAATATACAGATATTGTTAGAAAAGAAACACATCTGAATGATAGTAAATTTACTAACAAGAGAAGTGAGACTAGACCCCATACTTGGTTGTCTGGAATTTATAATGTTTATCTCGCTAATACGTTAAAAAAAGAATATGAAATTGAAAATGGTTTCAGGTATGACGTTTGTATTAAGGCAAGAACAGATCTGATTTGGACAAGTACACCAACAGACGAAGAGTTGAAAGAAGCAATGGAACCAAATAAAGTATTAATTCCAACTGCTTGGGATTTTAGTTCCATTACTGGACATGGTGTTAGTGATGTTACTTGTATATCAAATAGTGAAAGTATGGACAAGTATAGTTCCTTAATTAAATATATCGATGAATATTATGATTCTGGTCATATCTTTCATCCTGAAAGTTTAATGGGTCATCATATATTACAGATGAAATTGGACAGAGTTAGAATAGAAAAAGGTGAAGATCCATTTACCTTAGAAAAAAATCAAAGTGGTTGGGCTGTCATAGATCCTAACCCGAATAGAATTAGGATGAAATACTAGTTATGAATATATTAGTTCCTATGGCTGGCAGAGGGGTCCGTTTCGCTGACGCGGGATATGACTTGCCTAAACCTCTTATTAAGATCTTCGATAAGCCTATGATTCACTATGTTATAGATAACATTTTAGATGCGGGGTTTGTTGGTAGTTTTACTTTTGTAGTTCTTGAAGATCATAAAAAATATGGTGTTGAAAATATTATCAGGAATAAGATAAGGGACTGTAATATTGTGTTTATCCCCTCGGTAACTGATGGTCAGCTAAGGAGTTGTTTTTACGCAGAAGAATATGTAAACTCAGAAGAGCCTTTACTTATTGTAAATTCAGATAATTATTTTAAATGGAGCTATAAAGACTTTAATAATTCTTTGGGTGATTATTTTGATGCTTCAATCCTAACTTTTAAGGATCCTGAGAAGAAGTCTCATTGGAGCTTTGCGAGGGTAGATAACGGTGCCGTGGTCGAGGTAAAAGAGAAGGAACGTATATCAGACTTTTGTTTAGGGGGAGCATTTCTTTTTAGACAAGGTTCTGACTTTATAAAATACGGAAAGTTAATCTTTGACAGGGAAGTTACTACGAACAAGGAGTATTATATTTCTTCGGTATTTAATGTAATGATTGAATTCAATAGGACTATTATAACCTACAATGCTGATCTTGCGAGTTCAATGGGGACTCCTAAGGAGTTAGAGAGTTTTAAACACTGGTTTAAGGATAATTATTAATGAAAAATAGTATTGAAAGCATCTTGAAGGATGTGCGAAATGGCAAACCTATCATACTTGTCGATGAGTATGACCGAGAGAACGAAGGGGATTTGGTAGTCTCTTTAGAGAAAGTAGATATTAAGAATATATCTTTTACCATGCTTGAGGCAAGAGGGTTAATGTGCTTACCTATGGATGGTGAGATTCTAGATAGATTGGAACTTCACCCTATGGTAGAAGTCAACACTGATAAGAATCAAACTCCATTCACTGTATCCGTAGATGCAAGAACTGAGGTTACCACAGGAATGTCTGCAAAGGACAGATTAAGAACGATGTCAGTTCTCCTAGATCCGAAATCAAAGCCTGACGATCTTACTAGACCAGGACATTTGTTTCCGTTGAGACCCCGAAAAGGACTTTTAAAGGATCGAAGAGGCCATACTGAGGGATCAGTTCAATTAATGGAACTTGCTGGTCTCCAAAAGGCCGCAATGATCTGTGAGATAATTAATAAGGACGGGTCAATGGCTAGTGGAGATGACTTAGAAAGATTCTCTACTGAGCACGACATCAAGATAATCTCTATTGAGGAGATTTATGAAGCAGCATATAACGAGAGATTATAATTCATTTCTTATTGATGATAAGAAAGGCGTTATAACTAAATGCAGTTCTAATATTAAATTAAAAGATGAGATAGATTACTACAAATCAATTGATACGTGTAACTCTATTTTCTTTCCTAGATTCTTAGGATCTAGTAACTCTGGATCTAATTATACATTAGATTTAGAGTACTATTGCTATAAGAATCTAGGTGACTTTATGGTTTACGATTCTTTTAATGGTGGATTTTGGGAAAGAGTAGTAAACTCTATTCAAGATGTTCTGAATTCTTTTTCAAAGAATACAAATAAGGGAGTATTTGACGAGTTATTAGAGTCAATGTATGTAAGAAAGACGGAGCATTACTACAATGAACTTATTAAAGGGTTTGACAGATTCAAGACACTAGCAAAGTTTGACACGATATACTTTAATGACGTTTCCTATTTAAACTTTGAAAACATATGGGATGAAGTGAAGCTTAAACTAAGGTCATTTGAAAAGCCTAATACAGTCAGCGTCATACACGGAGATTTTTGTTTTTCTAATATACTGTGCGGACTCAGCGATAAAATGAGCAGCCCTGTACTAAGGTGTGTTGATCCTCGCGGAAGATTTGGTATTAAGGGAGTTTACGGTGATCAAAGATATGATTTAGCAAAGCTCATGCACTCTTATCAAGGAGGGTATGAGTATATCATATACGATAAGTTCAACATCTCCATGCAAGGGAGTTCTAGTAGAATTAAATTTAATTCATCCTTCTCCAACAGCAATTTAAATAAAATAGAAGATGTTTTTAAATCTAATAGTAATTTTCATTCACCCGAAATAAAGATATTGCAAGGTTTAATTTTTATAGGTATGTGTTCTCGTCACTATGATAGTTTGGACCGGCAGACTATGATGTATTTACAGGGGATTAAATTACTTAACGAGGCTATAAATGATTGATGATTGTTACGATAAGACTAAGCATCTTGTGAAGAGGATAGCAGTAGACTTTGACGGCACAATATGTGCAAACAAAAAGCCAGGGCAAGGTTACGAAGACGTAAAGCCTCTCCCAGGTGCTATAGAATCTCTACACGAGCTTAAAACTATGGGCTTTGAGATTATAATTCACACCGCCAGGAACATGGCGACTTGTAATAATAATGTGGGAAAGGTTACGGCTAGACAGGCCCCCATAATAATTGAATGGTGCAGAAAGTATGATTGCCCGTTTGATGAGTTGCTCTTTGGAAAGCCACATGTTGATTTCTTCATAGATGATAAGGGGATCGAGTTTACTAACTGGGGCGATACTCTATTAAGATTGAAAGATAAGATAAGGGATATAAAAAATGATTGATTTTTTCTTTGATACCGCTGATGATGTTTATGTTCGAGAGCTTTGGTCAAGATTGAAAGGTAATTTTGACCCTAAGCATGTAAGGGGAATAACTACAAACCCTAATGCCTTTAAAAAGATGAACATGTTTCGTTTATCCGAGTGGGAAACCCAACTTACTAAACTGTGTAAGGTGGTTTCCGACATTAGAGAGGATGATTTAGGAGTTGTGTATGTACAGGCTCCTATAAGTAAAATGACTCCCGAAGAGGTTTTGAGATGGGCAAAGCATATTAGTCGGTTTAGCGATGGAGTAACCAAGCTTGGACTTAAAATACCTCCGTTCAAGCCGTTGTTAGAGATCGTAGACCAACTTAATAAATATATGGAAGTTAATGTTACGGGTGTTTCTGATTGTTCTACCGCTCTTAATTGTTTCTCTTATCCTGTTAAGTATGTTAGTATGATTCCGGGACGAATGGAAGAGAANGGTATTGATGCTAAATCTCACGTTCAGTTTGTGAATCAACGAATGAGTGTTGGTCGGGGTCAGGATATGATCACTGGTAGCATGAGAACCATTGAGGGACTTAGGTGGGTTTCTGAATATGGAACCGTTCCGACTATCGGTTCTAGGGTGTGGGACTTGATTTTTGACGAAATGGGTGTCGAAGAATTTGCTGCCCTAGAGTACAAAGATCAGGATTCTTGGATCAAGTTTTCACCACACATCTCCGATACTAACACTCAACTATCTGTTGATTTCTTTGAACAAATGGATGAGTGTGGAGTCGGCGTGTTTGATCAGTTCTTCGATCAGGCATCAAGATGACAGAAATGTTGGACAGAATCAACTGTGTAATATGTTCTAGTTCCTCAATGGAACCACTGGTTTCATTTAAGTCATACCCCATGTTTATGGGTATCTCGAAGAATCCATCTGAGGATCTTTCGTTCGATCAGGACTGGAGTATCTGTTCTGAATGTGGTTGTGTTCAACTGAAAAAACTTGTTCCTTTAGAAAAATTATACGAACGGGGACACAACCCATCAATCGGTTCTACATGGGAGAAACATCACAGAGACTTTGCTGATTTCATATCAAAGTACTCTGGAACTTCCATGTTAGAACTTGGTGGGGGCAATTGCGTTCTTTTTGATAACCTTAAAACTCTGGTAGATTTTGATTCTTATGTCATCTATGATAAAAGGTGTCAGGGCCAAGATCCAAGATTGATCAAGAAGGATAAATTTTACGAACCATTTGTTGTCGATGATGTTGGAATTGATACAATTATTCACTCTCACACTATGGAACATTTCTATGACCCTAGAGATTTTGTTAAGTCTTTTAATGATCTGTTAGATGTCGGTGGTAGAGTGATATTATCTGTTCCAGATACGAAGAGATTAGTAAATGACAAATTGAATGGTGTCAATTTTGAACATACTTATTTTCTCTGTATGGAATATCTGAACCACATTATGAGTACCTTTGGGTTTGAACTTATTGAGTCTGCTAATTTCAATGAGTATAATATATTTGCTTGTTATGAAAAGAAGACAAAGGAAGTTAGTGATATTGATCTTGTAAATCAGTATCGAGAGAACAAAAAAATAATGGAAGATTATGTGGAGTCCAATCTAAAAGATATTGAAAAGTATAATGAAATACTAAAAGACAAAAAGAACAAATATCTATTTGGATGTCATGTAACCACACAGAACCTCATTAAATTTGGTTTGGATTTAGACGGAGTTGTTGGCCTTTTGGATAATGATCCGGGTAAACAAAATAACTTTTTATATGGCACTGGTATGATGACCTTCTCCCCGGAAGTTCTTCGTGAAGAAAAACAGGCATGTGTTTTGGTCCAGAGGGGTATATACACCGATGAGATCGTAAAAGGTTTGAAGTTGATCAATGATAATTTGGATA
>JGI24006J15134_10000997_pt1 | contig 16315 bp, 9 predicted proteins | sample LinPmetageLP53_FD_15134 | JGI IMG/M metagenome (IMG submission 15134)
AAACAAACAACTCTTGCGTGGTAACTCAACAATTCTTACTACGGTAAACACACTTAATGGTGCTGTTGCTGGTGGATTCTTGGAATGTGAAAACAAAGGTGCTGCTGGTTCACAAAACAATGTTGTTGGTGGTATAAGTAAGCAAACTTACAATACTACTAATGGTTGGCAGAATCAAATCTTTTCTGTTGGTGGTAATGCTGCTGGTGCTTTTGGTACTGATGGTATTCGTGGTATGCAACAGTTGGCTATTCAAGCAAACTCAGTAACTCATATGGGTGAAGTAAACTGTGTGTTAATGTCTGAATCTTGTATGGCAAACTATCGTCGTGCTTTGTTTCAACAAGAAAGATTCATCAATGAAAAGACACTTGATGGTGGTCGTATGCAATTAGCATTCGGTGGGGCTGTAGTTGAACAAGACCTTGAATTAGGTTTTAATGTAACTTCAGCAGACTTTGGTGGTAAGACTGGTGCATTATCTGCTTACTTCCTTAACTTTGATGGAGTTAAGTTGTGTATGCATAAAGACGCTGATTTTTCTGTTTCACCGTTTGAGCATATTTCTGGAACTACTGCACGTGCAGCTCAGTTGTATGTTAAAATGCAATTGATTGCAGACCATCTTGGGTCTTGTGGAATTCTTTTCGATGGCGACACTTTTTAAGGAGGTCTATTATGGCTACTCAAAATCTTATTCAATACTTAGAAACATCTGGGTACAATGCACTTCCAAACCCTGGTGGGGTTGTAGCGGTTGGTGCAGAAGCAATGAATCGTCGTCAGATCGAAACATTTATTGCATCTGAAGCAATTGTTGTTGGAGATACATTAGCATTGGATTTCTCTAAAACTGCAACTGGTGAAAAAGGAATCTTTGTTGTAAAATGTGATTCCGGTGTTGCTACTAAAAAATGCGGTGTTGGTATTGCTATTACCGCTGCTGCTGCTGGTGAAACAGTTGATGCTGTTATTGCTGGTATGGTAGACAACGCTAAAGTTGCTGGAGCAACTGCTATTGGAGACGCTATGGCTCTTTCTGCTGCTACACCAGGTGAGTTGGCAGTATATGTTAACGCTGATGTGTTACCTGTATTTGCTATTGCTGCTACTGCACACGCTGGTGGTACAGCAACAGTGTTTGTTATTAAGCAAATGTAATCCTTGTTTCTTATCAAGCCGAAGGGGTGGGTGTTTCACCCATCCCTTTTTTATTGGAGATAATATGGCTAATCTAAAAGCATTACGTGAAAAGATTAAAAACATTACTGATTACAGTCCTGAGCTGCAACAGTTTAATGATCAACTTGATGAATTAATTAACGATGCCTATTATTGTATATGGACTATGAAACGATGGAACTTTGCTACAGAACTTAGTTTCTTAAGGTTTCATATTGATATATCCTCAAGTACAGATTTAGAAAATTCAGCAACACCAGCAGTATATCTTGCAGTTACTAGGGGTACTAGACAAGTAACATTGAGTGCAGGTATCGACAGACTGCACAATCCTGATATATGGGAAGGTCAACCAATACAGATTGATACAATGGAATATACAATTTCTAAAGTTGTATCTGTTACTGAGATTCTTTTAACAAAAGCATATGATGGAACATCATATACATTGGCAGAAAAATATACTGGATGGAAAATTAAGAAAAGATTTTATGACTTACCGGAAAATTGTTTAGAACTTTTATACCTGGGTCATAGAGATTATCCATATACAAGTGTCACAGGATCACAAAACCCTTATGGTAAATCAACAGCAATCTTACCACGTAGAGAAGAAGAACTAGACTTACGTGTAGATTATGCAACTACTTTCGCTGAAGCATATATAACAACACCAACAATAGATATACCTCCAGCAGAAAATATAAAGTTAGAAGAAAGTGAAACAGCAGGTAACTTTGCATCTGGAAAACATTACGAGATATGTTGGGCATTTCTTAAAGATGGTAAAGTAGGTGGGTTGTCTGAGCCTAAAGTTTATAAAGTTATAAACAATACAAAAGGTATTAAAGTAAACTTTTTAGGTTGGGACGATTTAGTAATACAAGCAGATACTTACAACACATTAGATAAAGTTGCTACACAATGGGAAGGTTACCGTAAACTTGTATTTTGGAATAAAAACTTTGATCAAAATACAGGCGAACGAAAAGGTTTACCGTGTTGGTTAGCCGTTACTAAAGGTGGTAGTACAAGAAATTCAAGCTCGTATCTACAAGCAGTTATACCTCAAGACACAGATGCTTTCTATGAAATTTTAAACACTAATCAATTAGATAATGGATCTAAAAGGTACATAGAAATTGATGGTGTGCACCAACAAATTCGACCATATCCTCGTGTTAATGGATATGATTTTGAAGTTCTTCAAATTAAAACTGGTGGTGTTATTACAACATTCCACGATTATGTCAGAGAAGGAGTAATACGTTTATTAAAAAAGCCAGAAGATTTATTATTATCAACAGATGTTCCACAGATGCCGTATGAATTCCATCAACTAATTGTATATAAAGCATTAGAAGATATATATTTAAAACTTGGTCAACAACAACTTGCTACAACTTATGAACGCAAGTATTTAAAAGAAGTTACCCAGTTACAAAAACGATATGTAGACAAAGTAGATCAAAGAGTAAGACGTGGTCAGTTTCACTTTAATCGTGGTAGACGTTCATTAGATGGAAGTACATTGCGGAGATTGCCGTGAAGTCACAAAAATTATCTAAGTTTGTTTCTTGTGGTGGTATTAATCAAGTATTGCAACCTAACTTAGGGAATGCAAAGATAGTTCTTAATTGTAGATTATCAATCCTTGGTGGATGGATGGCAAATATAGGTTTTCAATCCTGGTGGAAGTCTCCTTCTTCTTGGACTGTATCAACAACTACTTTGCAAAACTACTTTGAAAAAAAGGTAGATAGTTGTTATCAATGGAAAAGACAAGGTTCTAACGATGTTTATACTATTGTAGAACAGAATGGTACGCTTTATTATATGTCTGGTAATAAAGGACAAGGTTCTACATATACTGGAACATTCTTTGAAAAAGACATAGTTATTATTGAAAGTAATAGGTATATTCCAAAGTTAGGTGATGTTAGTACACAATATATAAATCTTGGAAGACATCTTCTTATTTTAAATGGAAGAGATAGAGCTATTATATTTAGTGGTGATAAAGAAGTAAGAGATTTTGGATTTGTAACTCCAACACCACAACCATTTCCTAATGATGTTAGCACTGGATATACGCAAGCATTATACCTTGATGGCGGTACAAGTATAACATTTGAACCAACAGGCGTATTTGGTTTAGGAAACGCAACTACAGATGCTAACGAATACTCATACAAAATAACTTGTATTAGTAATTTAGGTGCTGAATCACCATTATCGCAAAGTGGCGATATAAGTTGGCAGATACCTGTAACTGATCCGCAAACAGGTTTATTTAAATTTGGTGTAGTATTAGACCTTCCGTTAGGTCAAGAAGGAGTAGTTGCACGAAGAATATATCGAACAAAAAATATTCCTGATAATGGTTCTATATATTATTTTTTAAAACAAATAGATGAAAACTCTACAAGAAATTATGTTGATGTTCTAGGTGATAGGATGCTTGTTGATGAAGCACCTACAAATACAAGTTCTACAACAATTAGAACTAATCTTCAATTTGGTGAAACTTGGGACAATAGATTATGGCTAGCAAAAGGTAATCAAATTATTTATTCTGAACAAGGTATATTTGAACAATTTGGAGCATTAAACAGTTTTGACNTAGGTAATCTTACAGGTGGAGATATAACTCAACTTAAAGCATTTTATAATAACTTAATAGTATTTAGAGAAGAAGCTATAAATATTATAAGTTTTGATTCTAATGGTTACAACATATCTACAATAACTGAAACTATAGGTACTACTGCTAGTAATAGTGTTGTAGTTATACCTAGACTTGGCATAGTGTTTTTAAGCAATCAAGGTGTTTATCTATTAACAGGTGGATTAAATGGTGGTGCTTCATTAGAAATGAGAAAGATAAGCCAAGGTGTTGATGAAGAACTTAATAGTATTAATGCTGGTATGATTCATAAAACAGTTGCTGCATATAGTCCACAAGAAAAAGAGGTATGGTTTCACGTACCAACAAACAGCAGCACTATTCCTGATACAGGTTTTGTGCTTCATCTTTTTGGAACGTCATTTCAATGGTCATTACGAACAAACAATACTACAAGTAAAAGGTCACAATGGTCTGCAATGACAACAACTTTAGATGGTTATTACTTATTAGGTAATGCGCCTAATTGGACTATCTCTGGATCACAAACTACAGATAAGTTTGGTGCATTGCAAGTTATGACATACTCTAATAACTGGGGTCAAGCTGCAACTATTGGTAGTATATCTGATGGATCTGCTGTTTTAACTATTACAGATGTAGCAAACGCAGGTAGTCAATGGAAAAGTGAATGGTATTCATTTAATGAAAATAGTGTAAAGATAAGATATTTTTCAGTAGAACTTAGAGTAATGTCTTATGGAGATAATAACTTTGATTTTGTTTATGGTATTGATTACTCGTATGTTGAAAATGCAACATCTGCACAAAAACAAGCAAAGTCCGATACAGTCTTTACAACTAAAGAAGATCCAGTAATGGGCGCTGTTGATCCAACAACAACAAAGGTTCCGTTTACAATAGGTTCTAGCAGACTTAATGAAGGTCGTTTAATAACTTTACGCTATGATGTAAACACTCAGTTGTGTGACCAGTTTAAATTTAGTGTGCAGACTTCATCTAGTACACACTGGCACTTGTTATCTTTTAATATACTATCAGATTCTGTTGCGCTTCCATCTCTTAATCAATCAACCAGAGTACAAAGAGGTCAAGCAAGATGAAAACTTTTACACAAGTAGGACAAAATCGATTTGATCAAGTAAAACCAGAAAATATTAATGACAATACAAGAGTAGTTATAGACCAATACAATGGACGTATGGATGCTCAAAATATGCCAACATCTATNATAGATCANGATAAACTTGTTGCTCCAACTGTTACAGATGCAGTTGTTATAAACTGTAGGGAAACTAATTGGCAAGGTCAAACTCAATCATACTTTAGAGTTCGTAGATTTAATACTACAGAAAAAGGAGTTACTTACTTTTTTCCAGATGTAGTTATTGACCTTAATGCAATAGATTGGTCTTCTGGATGGAATAATTTAACTAGTATGCACAGTGATTATCAAAACTTTTTTATAGACTTTACATCTAATGAAGGTTCTTTGAATGGATGTATGGATATAAACTTTAGAAGAGGTACGGATATAGTAACACCAGGGACTGGTGGCAACACTGAAGTTGGTCAAGATCATTGGATACAATGGGGGTTATTTGTAAATGACATCCTTGTGTGTGATACTGGAAGACTTTACCCTAGATTAGAAAATATAAGTATTCCATTTAAAATATTATGTGGAACACAAAAAATAAGAGTAGAAATTAAATTTAAAACTATATTTACACAAGCAGCACAAAAGATTTTATCTTCAGACACACAAAAAAATAATCTGGAAATATATGGTGCTAATATATGGGTTTGCAATACTAGGAAGTAATAATGTCTATTATAAATAATCAATATTTTAGTGGTGGTAATATACCAACAGCAGCAGAACTAAATGCTGTTTATGATTCAGTAGCAGCAAGCACTGTTGTAGATGATAATATAGATGTTGACTGGGCTAATAGAAACTTTTTAGATAAAGACACAGCAAGTAAGTTTATTAATTTAGGATACTTTTTTGATTATGATGGTACAACAAAATGGCCAATACCTAATGGAAATTTAGTATATACAACTATTGAGAATGTAAGTGGAACAAAATCAATGGTGTCACCTAACTATGTGTGTAAAGGTAAAGCGTTAGTTAGAGTACACGCATCTGGAATTATAGAAGACATTGCTATTGATGCTAGTGCTATGGATGGTAATGGAACTAATTTACAAACAAATTATAATGTGTACAGTTTTAAAGTAAAAATGAGTCTTAATGGTAGTGGTACACCATCAACTGTAGATATATGTACTGGAGCTTATAGTTTAACTCGTAAAGCAATTGAAACTAATCAAACAACATCTGCTGCTGTTAGGAAAGCAATTAACTATAGATCGTTTTGTATTTCTGGAATCGCAATACTAGATGTTAATGATATAATAGATACTGTAGAACTACAAGCAGTTAAAGGGTTGGATGCACAAACCATAAACATTGGTCACAATCACTTACAAGTTATTATTGTGGAGAACTAATGGGCTATACTAAACCATATACATACACTGATAATACAGTACTTGATGTAACTAATCAAAGTAACAATGAAGAGTCTTTGCGAAAGTATGTAAACCAAGAAGTTGTAGTAACAGATATACCGAATGCAACTTTTGTTGGTGAATCTATTGCCACACCTAGAATAGTATCAACAGTTAACACTATTGATTTTGTAACAAAAACTATTCAAGGTCATAATAAAATAAGATTGCCACAAAACTTTGCATACTTTACGTCAACAACTAAATCTGATGGTCAAGCATCTTATACATTGTTTGATTATCAAGCAATACCAAATAGTGGATTTGAAGTTAATATACAAACAGCAAATACAAAAATAATGATAGTTGCATATTTTAAAATATACAGCGACAATAACATTCATACACCTCCTAGAGGTGCAGGTAATGGAAGATTTGATTCAAACTTAGTTTTACAAAAAGAAATTGGTGGTATTACTACGCAATTTTTGGGAACTAAAAATTATGTATTTGAACAATCTGGTTCTCCATCAGGTTCTACACCTGATGCAGGTGCTAGTGATGAAAGCGGAAATAATAGATCGATAATGATTACAAGAATGTTTTCATTAGCAGTTGGATTATATAGATTTAACTTTGCAGTAAATCCAAGAGTTGAAAAAGGTTTTGTAAATTGTCAATCTGTAACGTTTGAAACTTTTCATATTTAGGAGTATTTTATGAATCCATTAACAATGTCATTAATCGCTGGAGGAGCAACTGCTTTAGGTGGGATACCTAGTGCCTTCGCACCAAGACGCACTGAGAAAGCACAAAAGAAACGATTAAAAGAACTTGAACGTATGGAAGAAATGGGTGCATTGGGTTTAACTGAACAACAACGTACTTCTGCTAGGCAAGAGTTACAAGCACCTTCAATACAAGCACAACAAAGAGCAGATGCAGAAATGAGAAGGTTGGCAACTGCAAACGCACAACCTGGTCAACAACTACAGCAAGCAAGTTTAGCGGCGCAAAATCGAGCAGCAACTGAAGCGCAAATTGCTTCAAGTATTTTAGGTTTAGACCTTGAAGAGCAAGCAAAACAACAACAAGAAATGAAAAATTTACGTGGTGTACTTGATGAACGTAGAATAGAAAAAGTTGATGCTCTTACTAAACCTATAACAGAAGGTGCAACTGCATATATACAAGCAGACACATTAGAAACTTTGTTTAATCAACAACCTGCTGAACGTATAGAAAGTTTATCTAAGGAAACTAGTTTACCACCATCTGCAATAAAACGTAGTTTTCCAATTTTAAATGAAGTTTCAGATCCTAGAATAATACCAGATGTTTCAGATCTTAGAATAATACCAGATGTTTCAGATCCTAGAATACTACCACAAAACACAAATTCATTAATAAATTCTAATTTGTCAACTTTTGCTACACAAAACGATATAGCCAGATACAATCGTTTGAAAGAGCAGTTACAAGGTAGAGTATCGGATGAAGAACTTCTTAGAATCTTTCAATCATTTAGAGGTTAAAAATGGCTATAGATAAAATTGGTGGCGAATATATTATTAGAGGCAATACTACAGATTCACGTATGACAAGTACTGGTCAATCTTGGGCTAATTTATTAACTTCTGAAAAATATAAGTTGTGGGAAGTTGCTAATCAAGAAGCAATTAGACAATTAAAATTTGAACAACTAAATGCAGAGCAACGTCAACAAAGAGTTAGTCAGTTGCGACAAGACCTTCAACGTCAACGTTCAGCAACACAACAAGGTTTAAATGCTTTGCGCACACATCAACTAGATGCTATTGGTGCTGCTGATACAGCAACTTGGAAGGCAAAACAAGAAAGAGGAATGCCAACAAAGGTAACAACTACAAAAATTGAAGGTAATAGCAATGGTAGTAACAATGGTTCAAGAGGAAGAAGACTTTCTAGTATACCGGAGTTTCAAGAAAAGAGAACAAAAGCATTGAATTCAAGTATAAATGCTTATAAAGATTTAGTAGCAGATGAAGTTTTAGGGGACGAAAGTCAACTTGTCAAAGCAGCATATACCAAAATGGCTGCAAACAGAAGACTAACAGAACAAGAAGACGAAGCTATAGCAAGATTTGCAACAACAGATCCTAATTTTAATAAGACAATAGAAACTGCTGCAAAATCAATAAATAATCAACAAGAAATATTAAATTTATTTCTATCAAAAACAACTAATGAACAAAGACGACAATTTATTAAGGAGCAAGAAACATCATTTCAAGGCACAGATACAGGTACAGGTACAGGAACCGGAAGCAGAGATGGTACAAGAACATCGTACACATCTTTGGTTGGTGGTAAGCCCGTTACAAGTGCGCCCTTTCAAGATTATTCTTCAGAAATTACAGAACAAGAAGCACGTTTAAAGGATATAGAACAACAGTTATTAAATTTAAAAGACGAAGAAATACCAGTAGGCGATAATATTCGCGGTACAAGAAAATTATTAAAAACTAAGTTTGATGAAGGAAACTATAGTGAACCTACAGAAGAACTTGTACAACAACCTTCTATACAATCAACACCAGTAGAAGAAGAAGTTGTTACAAAGGAAGATATACAGTTTCAACCTAGTATTGTTAGAAGAGAACTTGATACCAGTCCTGAAAATAGAGATGCTTTAATAGATCAATTAATGCTTGAGCGTATGGAAGCACCGGTAGTTGAACAAGCACCGGTAGTTGAACAAGCACCGGTAGTTGAACGAGCACCAGTAGTTGAACGAGCACCAGTACCACAGAATGTTAGGCAAGNTCCTCAACGACGTATAGCGCAACCAGTACAATATATTAATNAAAGTGAATTTGAACCACTANAAATTAGAGGTACGCAAGTAGAACCTCAGTTTGCTCCTAGTGAAGTAGAAGTAGAACCAGATTTTCAGCCTAATGCAGAGCCAGAGCTTCAGCCTAGTCAAGTAGAGCCAGAGTTTTATCCTGGCTCTGTATTGCCTATTACAGATCCAACACAATCTTTAGATGAACGTCTTAGAAACGTTGACCTTGATTTACTAAGTGGAATTGATCCAATTCAACCTGAAGGTGTTAATCAACTCCGTGGGGGTATGGGAAAAGAAGAATTAAAAAGAGATACTGAAGGGGAATTAAATATAGAATACATGAAAGAACTTGTTGATAATATAATAAATGGGGAGTATAATTACTTGTTTAATACTAATGATTCAGGAATAGCATTACAAATATTCGGTATTCAATCTCTTCAACAGGCGTCATCAGCGCAATACTCACATCCAGTTAAATACAAAGAATATGTAGATGAACTTAATGATTATGTGTTTGAAAAGTTAAATCCAACACAAGCAAAATCATATAGATTAGCAAGAGTTATAGTTGAAAGTCAAAACGTAAGTGAACAACATATATACAAAGAAGTTAAAGGAGCAACTAAAAAACAAAATGAGTTGTTGCTAAGTATACTAAATGAAACATATTCATCTGTACTAGTTGAATCATCAGATGGTTTGCCCGAAAGTAAGATAAACCTAGCATATAACGAAGCACTTGACACACTAATGAATGCTAATGTACAAGCAATTATTACAAGTAATGAATATAGCACGATACAAGAAATGTTAGACGTTTGGAAATTTACAGCACTAAGATTAGCAGATCAAAATTCTGCTCAACGTTCTATAGAAGGAAAATAAAATGGCTAGACCTATTCTTCCAATAGAAGATGAATTAAAATTAAAAGATATAGAAAAACGTATACAAGAACTAACTATATCTGATGTAAATGCATCGATAGCATATCAACAATTAATGGGTATTGATGGACAACCAATATATACACCTGAAGAAGCAGATGAAGAAGTTCGTAAAATACGTGGTACAAGTTATTCTGCTGGATATGGTACACCAGATGAACTTAAAAGTAGTTTTGATGCACCTGCTTCTAATGTAATACCTAAACCTGGAAGACCAGTAACAGAACGATTGGCAGAAGGATTAAGCAAACGATCTGTTGTGCCAGAATCAAGACCTTTGCAATCGTCTTATGTAATAGATTTTGATGCTTATAAAAATGACTTAGTAGAAAATAAACAAGTTCCTATAGAAGAAGCAGACAACTTTATTACAGGTTTAAAAGCAGTATATGAATATAAATTAAACCAAGGTATAGACCAAGAAAAAGCATTGCAAGAAGCAGATGAAGAAGTTGGTAATATAAATAACAGCAAAAAAATTCAATTAAAAAATGATGAAGCATCTTATAAAAAACAAATAAGAAGTACAAAAGAGAATGCACCTGATTATACACCTTCACAAATGCAGTATTACAAAGCAATTAAAGAGAAGGAAGAATACAAAAGAGCAAATTATTATTTAAACGATGTTTTTGGTAATACAGAATATGATCAAACAACAATTAGTATACCAGATAAAGGTGAGTTTACAATACCAACTGACATACTAATTTACATAGATGAAAACAAGGCATTTAATAAAGACTTGTTGGGTTATGCTTTTGAAGAAGACATAAGAAAATCTAATTATGAAATGATAAATGATGAAAATCAATTTGGTCAAGTTATTGCTAGTGAATCAAGTAAAATTCCATTGTATTATCAAAAAGGAATGGCTAGAGTTCTAGCGCAAAAAGATATACAAAATAGACCTAAAGATACTTGGTATTTGTCAGACGAATATAAAGAAGCAGTTATAAGTAATCCAGAAAAATTTATAGAAGAAGGGTTCTTTCACGATACTTTTATTGATGGTGGAACTATAGAAAACAACTTAGAATATTTCTTTAGACAAATTGGTGCAGTAGGATCTGCGGCAATGGAAGGTGCTGCTCCAATTCTTACTCCTTCCATAGCAATAGCATCTGAATACATAGCAGANCCTTTGTCTTATGGAATACAAAACGTAATAATAGATTCAATACCACTTGGAAAAGATTTATTAGATAGACCAGAACCGTTAGAAGAACGTAAATCATTAAATTATCTTTTAGAAGCAGAGCAAAGACGACAACAATCTCTTAGAGAAACTACTCCTCAATATGCTGCTAATGATTTTTTTGGTCGCATTGGTGCAGGTTACTCTAGGGGTACTACTATATTTGAGATTTCTATAGAATCAATAAAAGATGAAGGGTATGATTCATTAACAAAAACATTAATAGGTGCTCCAGCTATAGTAGCGGATGTTTTGAACCCATTAGATCCTATTGCTTGGAAGTCTGTTGGTATTGTTGCTGATTCAGTAAAGTTAAATAAAATAGATAAACAGTTTAATAATGGTGGTATATCTAATATTTCATCAACAGCAATAAAACAATTGTCTGCTGAAGCACAAAGAGAACCTGTTGTTAAAGCAATAATGAAAAGTATTGATCCTGTTAAAAGAAAAATACTAGAAAGTGGTGATCCAATAATAGTTGGAGATGATATAAGATTCCAAGCTGGATCAAAAATACGTGATGAAATAGAAGCCAGCGATCATTATTTGGAATTAGGATCTCAAGTATCTTTTGAAGATGTAATGCAAAATATAGCATTAAACTTTCCTAAAACAGCATTAGCCAAACAATTAGAAAAGGCAGAAAATTACTTTGATGCTGAAGGCATATATTTAAAACATCAAAATCTTTTATATAACAATGCTGCAATGCCGTCATTAAAAACGTATAAGAATCAAACGCAATTACAAAGAAATTTAAGAGTAGGAGAATCTGCTGAAGAAGCACTTTATAATATAAAGAATGCACCTGATTACAAAAATCAAGTAAAAGCTAACAAAACATTAAATAAAGACCTAAACAGTGCATTAAAAACAATACGTAGAACTTTAGGTCACAACAAAAAACTAACAGCAGAAGACATAGTTTTTATACAAAAAGTTTTACAACAAAGAACTTCTTTAGAAGCAGTTGCGGATTTGTTTCCTAAAGGTTTAGGTTCATTACGACATGTAAGAAGGTTAACTGATTCTGTATATGTAGATAAATCTGTATTCAAAAAAGTTGAAGATTTAGTTTATGAAACAGACATAATGAAAACACTTTACGCATTAAAGTTAAATCCTAAAAACATTGAAGTACTAACACAAACCTCAAGAATGGTTGAAGCAGATTATTTAAAAGGTCAATTCCAACGTAATTCTGATTGGACTAAGATGATCTATTACAATGCTACAAGAGATACTGATAACACAGCAATTACTTTAAGTAATCTTAGTATTGCTGATAAAAACAAATTCTTAAAAGAAGTTTCTAAACTTCCATTAAAAGTTGGAGAGCGTAAAAGAATTCTTACTGACATTAGGAACAATAGTTTATTTTTAAAAGATGAGCGTAGAATTGTTGATATGTTGTTAGAAACTACAGCACGAAGATTACAAGTTGATTTACCAGTAGATATGCTTACTAGATTATCAAAAGGTGAGCAAAAAACATTACAAAAAGCAGTTGGAAGTCCAGGTAGAGCAACTATATCTTCTAGTCCAATGCTTCAGGATTCAAGAAGACTTATTACATCTCAAGAAGAAATGGCTAACATACAAAAAGGTAATGTAGAAAGAGCTGTAAATTATATTAAAAATAAATTTTCAAATGAAACTAAAATAGAACTAGACGAACAAATAAAAATATTTCCTGTTGACTCAGATATATTGCCTGCAATGCAACAAAAGATGTTGCAAGCATTAAGAAATTCTATTACTGCTGCAAAGTCTAAGTTAGATGATAGATTAAAAGATGTAAAAAATAACTTTAATGCTTATGGATTAACAGATAAGCCAAGCAATGATTATGAAGCATTTAGTGCTTATATACGTGGTAAAACACAAAATAGTTATTATGGAAAACTAGCACAAAGAAGTGACATAGCAGGTATGTTTGAAGTGTGCATTGATTCATTATTAGGAACATATAAAGAAGAATTAAATTATGGATACTTAGATAAATTTTTTGAAACAAAAATAATAAAAGATCGTGCAGTTTATACTATACAAGGTGAAAGTCAATTAAGATTAAAAGCCGAAGATATGGCAAGAGAACTTATTGAAAATCCTACAAAGTTTGAAGATGTATTATTAAAGGGTGCTCAAGATTGGTTAGACATTATAAGAAATAAAGGTTTAATTGACAGGGAAACTGGAGAATTTGTAGCCGTTTTAAATGCACGTGCAATACCAAGTCAAATTGGGTTTTCATCTAGTATAAAAGTATTGCGTGAAGGTATATTAAATGAACAAATGCGTGGTTATTTAGTTCAAGAAGTTTTTAAAACTCAATCAGAAGCCATACACGATATAGCATTACCACTATTAGATGAAGTAAACTTAAAAGCGTTAGCACCAACAATAAGAGTGAATCGTCCACAGTACACAGAATCTGTAAAATCTTTATTAACTAAAATGCAAGCTAATGATTATAATCGAAGGAGAGATTTTGAAACAGCCAGAGGTCTTTTAAACAATGCAATGGCTGAAACTAGGATTTCTGATAATCCAAACTTGCGTGAACTATTAGAAACATTTACAGATGATGTTTCAAGTTATTTAATAGAAGGCTATAACGATACATTTAAGGCAACTACAAAATTTATTAAAAATCGTGCTAATGAAAATATTAAATTAACAAACAAAAAATTTAAATTGCAAACTAAGAATGTAAAAGAACAAGCAGCAAGTTTAATAGAGCCATATAAAGGACAAAGAACTACTGAAGCAAAAATGTTTAGGAAAAGAGTTAATAGAAACCTTCAACAAGCATTAAAAAATATAAGTGCAATTAAAATTAGAGATTTAAATTCTATTAAAAACAAAACACGTATTGATTTAGATAAACAGGAAGAGTACTTAAGTACAATACTTACTAAAATAGACGAAACTAATGATGAGTCTTCTTTAATTGAGTTGTACAATATTGCAAAATCTGAAGATGTTATTACAGCAGATAAACGTTTTGATTCTTTCATAGAAATAAAAAATACTATTTCTATACCACCTAATGTGTATGATGAAAATGTTTATAATATGGTTCAGTATGCTGAAGATGTTGCTAGAAAAAACGACTTGTTTGAAAGAGCAAATACTACAGTAAAAGATTTGCAAACTAATATAGACGAAATATTTGGAACGTCTAATCGTTTAGGTCAAGCATTTTTTGGAAAAGAAGATTACGATAGATTTTTTAAAATGTATCAAGCACACGGATTAGCGCAAATATCTGATGTATACAACTTGTTAAAAAAAGACGGTCTTTCTAAAGATTTTTGGAGTATGTTTAAGTCTTATATTAGCTGGTGGAAAGGAACAGCGTATACAGTCTTATTGTCAATCCGTACAAGATTTCAAGGTACAAATGCATTAACGCAATCTTTCTTAGAGATGGGTACAACTGGAAGGATTAGCAAACCTGGTGATGTACTAAAAGGTTATAGAGGAGTATTTGCTGGACGTACTGATCAATCACCATTGTATTATAAGATAGCAGTTACAGATCGATTTGGTAGATCATATACTTATGGAGAAATATATAATGCAATAGAATCTACTGGTACTGCTACTGATATGTCTTTCACAAGAAGTTTAGGTGAGAATAAAAGATTAATTAGACAATTCAATAATTCTAAATCTAATGATGAAGGTATTAGTAAAGCAAACTTATCTAAAATGTATAGTACATCAGCAGATGCAGTTACATCTTTTACGTCATTTCCAATACAAGCAGATTTGGCACATCGATATGCTAACATTATTAACGCTATACGTGATGGCCAAAACTTTACAGATGCAGTAGAAGCAGGTAAGCAATCTTTATTAAATTATACAGCCTTGTCTCCGACAGAGCAAAAGCTTCAACATTACACAATGTTTTATACTTTTACTAGACAAATAACAGTTAATGCATTTGAAACTTTATTTAATGCCGACAGTATGCGTAATACATTAAGAGTTATTCGTTTAAAAAAAGATATGGGTATGATGCAAAGAATGCACAATGAAGGTAGACAATACCCCTATATGATAACTATGCCTAACTATATGCAAGTAAGAGCAGGATATGAAGCATACAAAAAAGAAAACAGTGAAAAAGATGTATATCTTTTTACTCCAGCAGTACCACAACTTGAAGGATTCTCGACTATAGTAAACGTTTTAAACATGCCGTTTGATAAAGAAGCTCGAGAAGACTTATATGAACAAGCAGCAAGATTAATTAATCCATTTTATAGTGGATTTTTTAAAGAGCCTAACAGAGCAAAAAGAGTACCTCCAGAAATTGTGGGTACTTTATCTTATATGTATACAGATCACGAAGCATTGCAAGAAGCGATTAACTTTATTGCTGGTGATAAGGTTATACCAGTATTTGATCCTTCATCTATATATGCTGTCAATGGTTATGTTTGGAACTTACAAAAAAGACAACAAAAAACATTCTGGCATAACGTAGGCTTATTTAACTATACAATACGATCTACATTTGATGAACCTCCAGAAATTCTTACAACTGTTTCTTCTATAATTGATCCAACTAGTTTTCTTTTTACTGCTTTTAGAGATTACTATAGAATCTTAAATGGTGAAGGTACACCATACGCAAGCTTAAACAATTACGAACGTGTACTATCAACTATTGGCGCAGTTACCCCTATGAATGTTACTAAGCCAGAAGTAATAGACTTAAAGCAGACTTTACGTAGATTGCAAGAGTTAAAACAACCAATAACTGAACAAAAGAAACAAACAGAAGGTCTTACAGATCCACGTTAGGAGACAATAATGGCGCAGTATGATGATAATATTGTCGAGACTATAGTTACAGGTGTAAACAATGGATTTAATGTATCCAGGTTTCATAAACACGAACTATCTAAGAAGGAAAGCATCCCTACTTTTGGTAGTTTTAGAAGACCGATTGCTTCAATATTTATAGACC
>JGI24006J15134_10001000_pt1 | contig 16290 bp, 30 predicted proteins | sample LinPmetageLP53_FD_15134 | JGI IMG/M metagenome (IMG submission 15134)
ACACAATATGTTCCTATGAAATCATTATCATCTTGCATGAAAGAAGTAAGATTGCTGAAGAAAAAAAATACAGAATTTGTTAAAGATGCTTTTTGTGGACCAGGAATTGTACATATAGAGGACGGCGAAGTAATTTCTCTTCACAATGAAATACCACCAGGTGCTACAATGGTTAAAAAAGAAATAGACGCAGCAGCATTTGAGCGGTGGTCACTAAGAGCAAAAGCGAAGTGGGATTAATGGAACCAGTAACTATAGTATATATATTTTTTGGAACTTTATGGGTAGTGGGGGCTATCACTTATTTACAATGATAAAAATATGGTTGTTGTATTTAATAATATCAATGCCGAACATGCCTTCAGTAAGAACAAATTCTTTGTTATATGTAACAGAAGATAAATGCATGCAAGCATTAAGTAATTATTTAAATTTATATAACTCTAAATCATCTGAATATAAAAAAAATTTAGTAACTACTGGATATTGTCTTCCTTTTAATTCTTTTCCTATAAAAGGTCTTAATAATTTTGATTTGTAAAAAAAATCATCTCTCACATACCTTTTAAATTAATAAAACATAGTGTGTTAGGGGCAACATACCTAAAAAATACTTTTTTGCTCTCACGGGTTAAAAATCAAGGTTTAAATTGATTTTGACTAAAATACTTTTTATTAATACTTTTATATAACTTTTTTAACTTATTTTTATACTCTGGGTCTTCTGCGTATACTGTCAGAGTATCAATTAGCTCATCTATATCAACTTCGTCTACTATGTATTGATTTAATCGTGTCTCACGATACAATTCATAATGATGTGATGTATTTAATAAATTAATATAATCATCGACCGACATACATCGACTATCATACTTTCGTAATGCAATACCATTTTTAGATAAGATGTGTGATTCACTTAAATCTGTTTGACGAATGCCATAATAATTTTTTGCTTCTTTTGCAAAACGTGATTCCCCCCAATTAGATTCTAACGCAGCTTGTGCAACACTTAATAAAACAGGCAATCGTTCTGGTCCTTCCCAATATTCATTAATATATATTGTACACTCGGCTATACCATAAACAAATTCTTCTCTTTCTGTATATTCAAAAGTAAAATTTTCAATAAATGGAAAGCACATTAACATTAATGTTGCACAAATTTCTTTCACTACATTACTCCAATCGAATGTGAATAGTCTAACCTAAAAAAGTCTGTACTTTTACAAGAACCACAAAATCTGTCAAAACGACTATATATAATAAACTTTTCTTTACATAGGTTACAATTACTTGTTCCTATTTTTTTAAAATATCCAGTAGTTTTAGGTATACCTTTACTTTTGTTTCTTTTTCTTTTTATTCTCATTTCTTTTTTTCCTTTTCTTTGGTTCTTTGACCAATTTCATCCAGTCCAACCTAGGACCGAAATAAATACTTTTAACTTTATTACCTAACCAATCGTGACTCCAAAACCATTGCCATACATGTTTTAGATTAGCCACTTTTTTAAATCCTCTCCTAACACTTGTGTGGCAATATTTATTTTACCACGTAATGATTTTACAATCTGCTCGTCTACAGTTTTTTCAGCAATTAAATCTATATAAGTTACTTTAGATGTCTGTCCTATGCGATGAGCTCTATCTTCTGATTGTAACCTAACTTCTAAATCATAGCTATTGCTATAATAGATAACAGTATGGCTGGCAGTAAGAGTAAGACCATACCCTCCGGTTTTTGGATTAGATACCAAGTAACGTAAATCAGAATTTTTGTCCTGGAAATCAGATATAATTTGATCCCTGTCAGCCATATGTGTGTCACCATATAAGCTCGCAGTGCTTTCCGCACCATATTTCTTCTGAAGAGTTCTTGTAATATTTTGTATATCATACCTATAATTTGCCCATATAATAATTTTGTCATTTGTTTCCTCCAATATATTTAATAATTCTGACAGCCTATTACTTTTTAATTCTTTTACTTTACCGTCATCAGTAGTTACATGCCCACAAGTTATTTGATGTAACCGCATAATTTGTGTTAAAGCAGAAAAAGCTGTCATTGTTCCGTCTGCTAATTCAGCTATAGCAAATTTTTTCATTTCATAATAAGCTTTTAATTGTTCTGGCGTTAATGTTACTATTCTTTTCATGTACACTTTATCAGGAAGATCTAAACAATCTTCTTTTAAAACACGCGAAGAAAATTTTTCAAGTTTTTTATTAAGTTCATCAAGTCTAATATATTTAATTACATGGCTGTAAGAGTGTGCTCCACCCGCAGCTCTTCTATTAGCCATTAAAGCGTATCGTGTTTTAAATGTCCAATACGAAGAAAAATCTAATAAGTCTGGATCTAAAAAATAACATTGTGTGTATAAATCTAGTGGACTTTTTGTAACAGGAGACCCAGTTAATATTCGCCTGTATTTAGCCAAAGATCTTAACTTTAAAACATTTTTAGTTCTCGAAGCTGTTGGTGCTTTTATAGTTGTAGACTCATCTATTGCCATTAAAGAACGATGTCCTAATAAAAATTTATAAGCAAATTCATATCCCTTTGTTGTACTAAAAGCTTCTATGTTCATTAAAAAAATAGTTAAGTTATCATTAATCACGAACAACGAATCTAATGCAGCTTGTTCTTTTTTATTAGGTGTAGGCGTCCAACATACAATGTTGGCATTAATATGTTCAGGTANATGAATAGGTAGTTCTTGATTTTTCCAGTTATGATATACACCTTTTGGTGCAATAANTAANGCAGAATCTATATGACCTTTNTCATANAGCATTGCAATATTATCAATACATACTTTAGTTTTNCCTGTTCCCATTTCCATAAAATAGGCAAAATCAGTTTTATTCCAAGAACAACCTANAGCTTTTAATTGATGCTCGTAAGGCTCCGTTTTAAATCTATAATCCATAATTTTCTACTTTCTAAAATTCCCATATATCACTTGCGAAATAAAAATCAAGTGATATATGTAAAAATAGAAGGAAAGAAATATGACAGTATATGTAGTACAAGAAATGCCTAACAGAGATATTCTTAGTGCAGAAAAATATGGCGAGTTAGTGCCAATTTTACCACCTGGCTATCAATTAATATTAAGCCCCGCACCAACAGTAGCAAAAATAAAAAGAGTTTTAAAAGATTTTAACGACGAAGATTATTTATTATTGATGGGGGATCCTTCTCTTATTGGTGTAGCATGTTCTGTTGCAGCAAAACATAATATAAATAAATATAAAGTCTTGAAATGGGATAGGGAAAGGCGTAAATACTATCCGTTAGAAATAGACATCAATTAAAAGGAGAATTAAGAATGACATCATTTGATCCAAAAGACATTGCAGAACAATTAGAAAAAGACCAACATTTTTTTGGTCAAGTTGACGATAAATCTCTCAAAGCTCTCAGTGAAAAATGTTCTAAGTTAGAAGCTGTACAGATTAAAATCGATCAACAAGAACAAGACATTAAATCATTAAAAGAGCAAGAGCGCAAGATTTCTGAGGAAGAAATTCCATCATTTTTACAAGAAAAAGGCTTGACAAGTTTGACGCTAAACAACGGAACTGTTGTTAATGTAGTCGAAGATATTAAGCCATATATAAAGGTTGATAACAGAGAATTCTGTCATAACTGGTTGAGAAATAACGATTTTGGTGATTTAATTAAGAACGATGTATCAGTTAGTTTTGGTAGAGGTGAAGACTCTGAAGCTGCAACTGTTAAATCATATATAGAAGGTTTAGGTTTGATTCCGTTACAAAAAGAATCTGTACATTATCAAACTTTAAAAGCATTCGTCACAGAACAACACAAAAAAGGTGTTAGCCTGCCAGACGAATTTGGTGTGCACGTAGCCAATAAAACAAAACTCGTGCGAAAAAGAAAATAATTTAATACTGGAGGTATTATGACTAAGACTAAAGNAAATACTAATAATGTAGTTAGTATAGAAGACAAGNTNCCTGTTGAAATGTCAATCATGGAACAGGACGCTCACGCAGGTCTAGAGGGTATAACTCAAGAAGATTTAGCCACTCCTAGACTAAAAATATTAATGCAACTTTCTCCTGAACTAGAGGAAAATAAAGAAGCTCGTGCAGGTATGGTAATGAATACTGTAACGGGTGATATGTATGATGGTGAAAAAGGTATTATTGTTGTGCCTGTTGCATACAATAGACAATATGTTGAATGGTCAGACAGAGGACAGAGCTCAGGAGCTCCTGTTAATGTATATGACGCCGATAGTGATATACTATCTAAAACAACAAGAGATCAAGGAAACAAAGATAGATTAGATAATGGTAATTATGTTGATGTAAATGCCAATCATTTTATTTTGTACTTTGACAGAGAGGGTAATCCTCAACCTGCTTTAGTAACAATGAAAAGCACTCAACTCAAAAAAAGTAGACGTTGGAATTCAATGATGTTGAATTTAAAAATACAAGGATCAAAAGGACCTTTTACTCCTCCGTCTTATAGTCACACATACAGATTAAAAGTTGTTAAAGAAAAAAATGATTTAGGAACTTGGTATGGTTGGGACGTTGAACGAGTTGGACCTGTTGAATCTAAAAATGTTTACGAAATGGCAAAGACTTTTGCTAGTAGTGTTAAGGCTGGTGAGGTAAAAGCTAAACCAGATCAAGATGCTCAAAAACAAAATGTGCCGTTTTAATAAAGAAGTCATAGGGCCAGGAACATCCTGGCCTTGTAAACACATGGGAAGAATAGAGAATGCAGCAATACGACGTATCAACATTTAAAAAAATATTTAAAGGACTTGACCGTGCTTACGGACAGTATCGCAGTGGTGATACAAAAAGAAATGGTAAGCAAGGAGGACAAGCATACATTGTAAAAAACAATGTAACAGATCAATTATGGAAAGATCATTTAGAAGGTAAGGATCCAAGTTTAGGAATTATTCCTATCATGGATGATAATAAATGTCATTGGGGGTGTATTGATGTTGATTCTTATCCGTTAGATCATAAAAAAATAATACAAGACATAGAATTAAAAAAACTACCATTGATTGTTTTTCGATCTAAAAGTGGTGGAGCTCATATATTTTTATTTACAACAGAACCTGTTACAGCAAAATTATTACGTGAAAAATTAATGGATATTGCGTCTGTTATTGGTTACGCTAATTGTGAAATATTTCCTAAACAAGAAGAGATACGAGCCGANAGAGGAGACACAGGAAANTTTTTAAACTTACCTTATTTTGAAGGNNACGAANGTAATCGTTACGCTTTNAATTCAGAAGGANAATCTTTTAGTCTTAATGAATTTTTTGACAAGTATTCTAAGACAGCTTTAACTGCANCTCAGTTAGAAAATTTACAAATTATAAAAGAACCAGATCAAGAATCTTTTGATGGTCCTCCTTGTTTAGAAAATCTTATGTCTAAAGGTATACCAGAAGGAGGCAGGGACAATACATTATATCAATATGCTGTATATGCGAAGAAAAAACATCCAGACAATTGGAAAGAAAAGATAGATACATTTAATCATAAGTATATGGACAGGCCCCTGGGCTCAGCGCAAGTACAAAAAACAATTAATCAACATGAAAAAAAAGATTACCAGTTTAAATGTAAAGACCAGCCTATGTGTTCAGTATGTAATTCAGGTTTATGTCGTTCACGCCAATATGGTATTGGTCAAAGTTTTTCTTATGATTTTGATAGTTTATCTAAGTATGAATCAGATGAGCCTATATGGTTTTTAAATGTTGGCGGTAAAAGATTGTATTTAAACACAGACTCTTTATATGATCAGACAAAGTTTGCTAAAGCATGTATGGAACAATTAACTATATTAATGGCACCTGTCAGTAAGCGTGATTGGATTGCCCGTATACAAGCGCTATTAGCAACAGCAGAGACAATTGAAATGCCTAACGAGATACGAAAAGTAGGTCAATTTGATAGTCACTTAGAATCATTTATTTTAGAGCAGGACGAAGCTGCAGAGATTGATGAAGTATTAATAGGCAAAGCGTTTAAAGATGATGGAAAGATTTTTTTTAAGCTTAAACCTTTAATAGATTATTTAAATAAAAAAAGATTCACGAATTTTACAGAAACGCAAATGGGAGCTCGGATCAGGGACCTTGGTGGAGACTCAACTAAACGTCGTATTCGTGAAGATAAAAAACTTATTCATCTTTGGTATGTTCCAGAGAATTTTGCCGAACGAGACGAGAAAGAATTTAAAACACCAGACATGAAAGAACAGGTACCATTCGCATGACAATAAGAAGTAAAGACGGATTACGAACTGTAAATATGTATCCACTAAATTGTAGAGAAATAGTTTTTAAATATAATAATCAATATCAAGAAAAATATGTTTGGCCAGATGGAGATTTATTATCTCCGTCCCGTGTATTTGATGGAACATCAGATAAATCAGGACTAGATAGATGGAGAAAAAAAGTTGGTGACGAAGAGGCTGATCGTATTATAGAGGAATCTAAAAGCATTGGTACAAGCATGCATCAATATTTAGAAAATTCTATTTTAAAATTTGCTAATGTTAAATATCAAAATCTTCCTCCGATAGTTAATCCTGCTTTTCATCCTTATCACGACATGGCTAATAAATTAGGAGCAGTTATTTTAGAACAAGGATTAAAAAATAGATTAGAAGAAATATGGGGATTAGAAGCTCATGTATATTATGAACATTTTTATCGAGGAATCATTGATTGTATTGGTATTTATGAAGGAGAACCATGTATTGTTGATTTTAAACAAAAAAGAAAAATGCCTCAACGCCAGTACATTGAAGATTATTTTATGCAGGTAGCGGCTTATGGAATTTGTCATAACTCTATGGTGGGAACTAAAATAAAAAAAGGCGTTATTTTAATTGTAGACAGACAATTTAATTTTAAAAAGTTTGTTGTAGAGGGGGATGAATGGAAACATTATTGCCGTGAGTTTTGTAAAAAGTTAGAAGAATTTATTTATATTGATGTTGAAAGAAAAACAGAGGCAGCAAAAGCAGCAAAACTTCGTATGTTTACATTAGAAAGATTAAAAAGAGCCTATGACAACTAAAATTATATTAGGACCACCAGGCACAGGTAAAACAGAATATTTGTTGCGCCGTGTAGAAGATGAATTGGGTAATGATATAAAACCACAAGAGATAGGATATTTTTCTTACACAAAAAAAGCTGCAAGAGAAGCGAAAGACAGAGCTATAATTAAATTTCCTCATCTTGATAAAAAAGATTTTCGATACTTTAGAACACTACATAGTTTAGCATTCCAGGAATTAGGTATTTCTACAAAAGATGTTATGCGTGATGTTCATTATAAAGAGTTATCAAAACTTCTTGGAATCAAATTAAAAAATACAACTAAAAGATCAAACGATGGTTTGGCAATACAAGACGAGCCTTACTCACAGATTATAGATCTTGCACGTGTTCGTAATGTTAGTTTACGTGAACAGTTTCACATATCAGGTCATTTAGATAATGGCTGGTCAAAGTTAAAGTATATTGCTGACGGTATTGCTGATTATAAAAAAGAAAGAAACTTATATGAATTTACAGACATGATTATAGAATTTAATAGAAGAGAAGAGTGTCCTGAATTAAAAGTTTTAATTATTGACGAAGCACAAGACCTTGCTCCTATACAATGGACAATGGTAAAAAAACTTATTGCGTATGCTAATCGCACTTATATTGCAGGTGACGACGATCAATCTATTTACAGATGGGCAGGTGTTGATCCTGATGATTTAATTAATTTAGAAGGTGAGCGATATATTTTAGATCAATCTTGGCGTGTACCTCGTAAAATTCACGATGCGGCAACAACATTAATTAAAAGAGTAAAGAATAGAATACCAAAAATATGGAATTCTAAAAGTGAAGAAGGTGTTATTCAATATCACAACACCCCTTTTGATTCTGTTAATATGGCAGAAGGCGAATGGCTTATTTTAGGGCGTGATCGGTATACACTTGATCGTATTGAAACTGAAATGAAAACAAAAGGATTATTTTTTGCTCGTTTACATAAAGGTGAAGCTGTCCCATCGGTTAGTCAAAAAAAATTAAATGCGATTAATGCGTGGACAGATCTTACACTGCGCAATAAAGATTTAGAGTTAGAACGTGTTCGAACAATTTATCATTATTTACATGTTAACGAGGATGTTAAACATGGTTTTAAAACTATGCCGAATGCGTCTGATGACATTATGTATAGTTATGAACTCTTACAAAAAGAATATGGATTACTTGTACCAAAAGATAAGATTTGGCATAAAGTATTAGACTTTCCGTTATCAGAAAAAGTTTATATTATTTCGTTGTTGCGTCGTAAAGTAAACCTGAACCACGCACCACGGATCACGTTATCAACTATTCATGGATCAAAAGGAGGAGAAGCTGACAATGTTATGTTGCTTACAGAACTGCCTCGAGTAATTGATGATAACTATTATAAAAACAAAGATGACGAACGGCGGGTATTCTATGTGGGGATGACACGTGCAAAAAAAGAGTTACATATTGTACGCTCTCAAACTGAACGAGAATTCAAGGAGATTTTTCATTAATGGTAGACATAACAAAACAAACATTATTAAAAACACTCGAAGCCGTAACAGGTAAACGAGAAGAAGATTACGGAGATAAATTAAAAAATCATCAGAACATCGCAGACTTGTGGAGTATTTATTTAAAAAGAAAAATAACTGCTCATGACGTTGCGATTTGCATGGCTTTGTTAAAGATTGCGCGTATCATGCACTCCCATCATGAGGACGCGTATATTGATTTAGCAGGCTATGCTGCCATTGCTCGAGAAATTGATATAGAAGGGAAGTTAAAAAAATGACACAAATCCCTTTATTTCAACCTCCAAGCGAATGGCTTCCTCCTGAGACTATACCTGATTTGCAAAACGCCAGTCAGATTGCAATTGACCTTGAGACTTATGATCCAGGGATCAAGGACATCGGACCTGGTTGGGCTACTGGTAACGGTAGAATTATAGGTGTAGCAATCGCCGTTGATGGATGGCATGGGTATTTTCCTATTGCTCATCCTGGCGGCGGAAACTTTGATGAAAAAATATTTAAACGACAATTAAAAAAAATATTAGATTTACCTTGTGATAAAATATTTCATAACGCTACTTACGATGTAGGATGGTTAAAACAATGGGGACTAGAAGTTAAAGGTCGTATTATTGACACAATGATAGCAGCTCCGTTGATTGATGAAAATCGTTTTCGTTATTCTTTAAATGCACTTGGTAAAGATTATCTCCAGGAAACTAAATCAGAATCTGGTTTGTATGAAGCTGCAAAAGCCTGGGGCGTTGATCCTAAAGCAGAAATGTATAAACTTCCTGCGCAAGATGTTGGACCTTACGCTGAACAAGATGCAGCGCTAACACTTCGTTTATGGAATCATTTTAAAATAGAAATTATTAAACAAGAACTAACCAGTATTTTTGATCTGGAAACAGATCTATTACCTTTAATGATTGATATGAAATGGAAAGGTGTTTGTGTTGATGTTGATCGTGCAGAAAAAATTAAAAAAAATTTAGAGCGAGACGAGAAAAAAATTATTAAACAAATAAAAGATGACACAGGTGTTAATGTTGATGTGTGGGCAGCTGTAAGCGTGGCTAAAGCATTTGATGTAATGAAAATAAAATATCAAAAAACAGAAAAATCTGGCCAGCCTAAATTTGATAAAAATTTTTTAGCAACACACCCCAGTGCTTTAGCAAAGAACATTGTTAATGCAAGAGAGATTAATAAAGCAAGAACAACATTTATTGATAGTATTCTTAAACATGAGAATAAAGGAAGAATACATGGAGAAATACATCAAATGCGTTCCGATCAAGGAGGTACGGTAACCGGTAGACTAAGTATGTCGAACCCTAATCTCCAGCAGATTCCGTCACGCAACAAGATCCTGGGACCTCTAATCCGGTCTATTTTTATTCCTGAAAAAGGTGCTGAATGGGGGTCTTTTGATTATTCGCAACAAGAACCTCGGCTCGTGGTTCACTTTGCGTCCTTAACACATGGTGGATTAATTGGAGCTGATGAGTTTGTTGATGCGTATCAAAACAATCCTGACACAGATTTTCATCAGATAGCTGCAGATATGGCTGGCATAGATCGTAAAACAGCTAAAACAATCAATTTAGGTCTTACATACGGCATGGGCAAGGGCAAGTTAGGTAGTCAGTTAGGTCTTGGTAAGGAAGACGCTGAGCAGTTATTTTTAACGTATCATAGCCGTGTTCCTTTTGTTAAACAATTAACAGAACAAGCGATGAAAACAGCAGGAGATAATGGACATGTACGAACTATTTTAGGTCGTAAGTGTCGTTTTAATACATGGGAACCTAATATGTTTCGTGTTGGCCCAACAAAATCTCTACCTCGTGATGAGGCAGAAAAAGAATATGGTCGTAATATTAAGAGGGCCTGGACATACAAAGCATTAAATAAGTTAATTCAAGGCAGTGCTGCTGACCAAACTAAAAAAGCCATGTTAGATTTATATAAAGAAGGATATATACCTCACATCCAAGTGCATGATGAATTAAATTTATCTATTACGGAAGATCAAATAAAACCTATAAAAGAAATTATGGAAAATTGTTTAGAATTAAAAGTACCGTCAAAAGTAGATGAAGCGAAAGGAGACTCATGGGGAAAAATAAAGAAATAAAAATAGATTTTGCTATGTGTCCAAACTGTGCAAAAAATGTGTTACCCGATAAGATTAAAGGCGACATTCATGCGTGTCCTGAGTGCGATGAATTATTTGAAATAGTGGATGAAGTAGAGGTTACTTTTGAAGCTGATTTTGAAGTAGAACCAACAATACATTAATGATAACTAATATTTTACTAGGATTAATACTTTTAGGTTTAATTTTTATAGGCCTTATGGTGTTTATTATTGGCCAAAGACAAGACGAAGATAGAAAATAGTTATTGACTTATCCCATCTTTTACTCTATTTGATGGGTAAAGGAGAAATAAGAATATGGAACTAAGACATGAATATGAAATGACCTTTAAACAAGGGTATCACTTAGGCTTTCGTATTGCGATGGTAAAACAAATGAGAGGACTATCTCACATTTATAGAAAGCATAACGATACAGAAATGGCTAATTTTTACTGGGGCGAAGCAAAACAATGGCTCGGCCTGGCTAGACTTGTAGGACGAAAATTTTGTCCTACAGAATCAAAACAAAACACAAAACTAGATCTTTACGGCAATATTGTTAGACAAGCATTAAAAGGATGACTTGGGTGCTAGTAATTGCTTTGTGTTTATTATTTTGGAAACCGTTGATTGCGGTAATTCTAATAATAATGGTTTTAACAAATTACATATAGGAAAAAAATGACTGATATAACTAAATATAAATCTGTTGCTGTACGCTTACCAATTTGGAATAAGCTGCAGTCTATTGCAGGTCAAGATTTTCGTTCTGTTGGTAAGGTAATTGAGTACCTTGTCGATAAAGAAGGAAAAATAAGAGAAAAGAAAAAGAAAAATGGGAGTGCAAAATGACTATTGAACCTAAGTACACAAAGGAACAAATGACGGTAGAAGAAGCTATAGAAGTGGTGTTAAATTATTGTAAAAAAAATGTGGCAGAAAAAAGCACGTTTCCTTTAGCTATTATCACGTTAGAGGACTATAAAGCATCACTCGAGCGCAAAAGATCACGGGACACGGAACTGGTTAACAGTGAACTTAAAGACAAATCTTAGAAATTAAGGTAAAATAACAAAAAAGTTGCTATGAACCCATTAAAATAGTATATAGTTCCCTATAACTGTTATACAACACAGTTGAAGGTTTGAATCCTAAAAACCCGACACCTGGGTGGTTACTCTTTACGGAATACTGCGTGGTGTGACAAACTGGAGAGACGGTTATTAAGGTGTACAAATGGAAAAAAACACTGCGTTAAATGATGATGAAATTTTAAAGACTAGAAGTCTTCTTGTTCGTATTATCGAAGAAGATAAAAAATTCATACCCAACACTAATCAAAAGTTAAGAACTATAGAAACATTTCGTCGTATTTGGGAAGCAAGAGAAAATGGTGACTCTGAAAAATTACGAAAAAATACAGTAGAAATGTTACATGATTTTACAGTTCGTGTATTGCATGAATAAAATAGAAAAAATTGTAATTGCTGTCCGCAAAGAAGGAGAAGAACATGTGCGTGTTACTTTTACGGATTTAACCGATAAAGTATATCGTAAAAAAGATTGGCAAATGCTGGTTGGAAAAGGGCGACAATTTTTATTAGAAGATAAGAATTTAGATATAGACTTTGTAAATGAACTCTCGCTTGAAAAAACCTAATCCAGTAGCTAAGAATGTTCGTACACCTAAATTTAGGCAGCGGATTATTCCAGATAAACGAGAAGAAATCAAGAGCAAAGAATCTAAAAAAGAACTTGACATTTTTAATATTGTGTCGGGTTTTGAAAAAACAAAAATATTAACAAAGGAAAAAAAATGAGTGAACAACTTATATTTAACGCTTTGGTTGCTGATTGCAATAATGACATTGCTGCGGCTCGAGCAGAACTTTCAATTTATATCCGGTCTTCTGTAGGAATCGGTGAACATCCACAACATTTAGCTGAAGCTAAAAAAATATTACAAAAACTTACCGATGGTAAAGATAGATTAAAAACATTGCAAGAAGAATTTCAAATGACACCAGCTGCTAAACCAGAAGGTAAAAATGAATCAAAAAAATGATTTACAATTCAATATTGATTTTAATGTTTATCGTCCTTTTGGTCCTAGTGTCTTGCATGCTAATCTTCCTCAAATCCTTGTTGATAATATTAACAGGGTGGCAGATGAAATACTCCAGGACGATAAATTACGTCAAAAAAAAGATTACAGTCAAAATTTGGCAGGCAATGTAAAATACGAAGTTCAGTTTCCTTTGGATAAACTACCTCCCTTCGGGGATACATTAACAAAACTTGTATCGGGTTATGTAGATAATGTTTTAACAGAAAAGGAAAGGCCTAAAGGCGATTATAATCTTGGTTATAAAGTATGGCTTGTTTCCCAATATGCAGGGGACTTTAATCCTGTTCATATTCACGATGCTAATCTTTCTGGTGTTATGTTTTTAAAATTGCCAGAAAAATATGAAGAGGAGTATAGACGAGAAGACCATCACGCAACGGTCGGTTGTTTAGAATTTTTAGGCGCTATGCCTGGTCATTTTAGCAAGCACAGTTATTTAGTTAAGCCTGAAATTGGTGATATGTATTTGTTTCCAAGTCAATTGTCTCATCAAGTGTATCCGTTTCGGTCAGAGGGGGAGAGACGTTCGCTAGCTTTTAATGTTCACTTTAGCCTGAAGCAGCAATCGGATCAGCCTGTGAAAGATGCCCGTTCGCTTGGAGCCGTTTAAACTCTTTTTCTGCTTTGCCGTAAGCGTCTGATATTTTTTCTTGGGATTGTACTATGTCAACAAGATATGCAATCTTTAATAAATCTCTTTGTCTTTGTTCGTTTAGTTCCTTGATCGTTAAACGACAAGAACAGTCGTTGTTGCATGCGCATGTTGTCATATTCTCTCCTTATATTTTTAGTGTGGAACTTTCCACAATACACGAAACACGGACATGGGATCAAGTATTATCTTTGATCCAATCAGATAATTCTGAGCGACATAGTAGCTCAGTCATAAAATTGCCAAAAGAATTAACTACTGTCTCTTCTTCTTTGTCTTTTAGATTGTATTGATAGAAACCCACGTGCAACATTTCATGTATCACAACGTTCACGGCGTCAGGACCACCATATTCAATTATGCTTTTGTCAAAATATGCTTTGTAAGGGACTTTAAATACTGAGGCACCCTGGGCTTCAGAAACTTCATAGGCTAGATCGTGCTCAATAAGGATAAATTCACAGGTGAAGGGACCCAGGGTTACCTTCTTTGGGAGTTGAATATTCATTCTAGCCTTAACCATTATCTTATTATTGGGATAATAAACAAAAATAAGGGATTACACAATACTATAGTTGTGTAGAAAATAATTATATTTATAAAAAACTAAAAATATACAATATTAGAGGTAACAAGGTAACAAACACTATAAGTAATTGAAATATATAAGTTATTACTGTTACCTACTTGTTACTTCATTAAAATACTACAAGTAACAAAAGTAACATAAGAAGGCCTTTGACAAAAAATATTTGTTATTATAAATATATAATTTGAATATATACAACTATAGGAAAAAATAAATGTCTAAAAAAATACCCGAGGGTTATCATAAAACAAAAGATGGCAGAATAGCCAAAAAAGGTTTATACTATAATATAAACCAAGCTAAAAAATCTGGAACAAGTAAACCAGGCAAAGGTTCTGTTACAGATAAAGCTTTGGCTAAATCTGCAAAAACTGCTAAACCTAGACCTAGGAAAAAAACAACATGAAAGGCGTAAAACACTACACATCAGACGGTACAGTTTGGACTGGTGTCATGCATAAAATGAAAGATGGAACATTGCACACAGGTAAAACACACACTAAAAATTCTAAAAATCTTTTTCATTATAGTGATGTAAAAAAGAAAATATTGAAGTTAAAGAAAAATGAAAAAAGAACATAAAAGTAAAACTGGTGGATTAACAGAAGCGGGTAGAAAACATTTTAAAAGAACAGAAGGTGCTAATTTAAAACCTCCTGTGGCTAAAGGTAAAAATCCTAGACGAGTTTCTTTTGCAGCAAGATTTGCTGGAATGAAAGGACCTATGACAAAACCAGATGGTAAACCAACAAGAAAAGCATTAGCTTTAAAAAAATGGGGATTTGGAAGTGTTGAAGCAGCAAGAAACTTTGCAAAAAACAACAAAAAAACTTAGACGACTGACTCCTAAACAATATAAATTTGTTTTATTAATTGTTACTAAAGGAGATAAGTTTAGTCCAGCAGATTTAGCAATTGAATCTGGTTATTCAGAAAAATCAGCTCCACAAATGGCAGCTAATTTACAAAACCCTAAAATATTTCCACAAGTTGTTGCAGAAATACAACGCATGCGTGATGAATATAATGAAAAGTTTAAAGTTACATATTCTAGGCATATAAAAAGATTAGATGTTTTGTCTCATAAAGCAGAAGATGCTGGTAATTGGAATGCGGCAGTTGCAGCAGAAAAATCCAGGGGCCAGGCAGCAGGATTGTATATTGACAGAAAAGAAATATTAACAGGATCTATAGATCAAATGTCAAAAGCCGAAGTTGAATCAAAATTAAAAGAAATAGAAAAACAATTTTCAATAAATACGGATTTTATTGAGGTAAAAGAGGCAGATTTAGAGATTGACAATAAAGATAAATAGTATAATTATGGGATAATAATTAACAGGAGAAAGTAGAATGAATATATTTTTTTTAGATAAAAATCCTTATGTTGCAGCTCATAAGCAATGTGATAAACATGTTGTTAAAATGGTTTTAGAGACAGCACAAATGTTATCTACAGCTGCAAGAAGACATGAAAAAGATTTAGGATATAAATCAGCTTACCCTAACCATCCTATGACTTTATGGGTTGGTGATAATTTACATAATTATGTTTGGGCTGTTGAACATGGTAAAGCTCTTGCAAAAGAATACACTTTACGATTTGGTAAAGTACATAAATCAGAATCAATAATAAATGAGTTAGATGTTTTTTGGGGTGAACCAACACAAATGACTACACCACCTTTATGTATGCCTGATGAATTTAAACAAGATGATTTTGTAAAAGCATACAAAGAATATTATAAAGCTAAATTATTGTCCTGGAAAATTCCTCCTCGTTGGCGTTTAGATGAACCAACTGCTGTCACAATGGCTTATAATGGTATTTAAACATTTAGATTTATTTAGTGGTATTGGTGGTTTCAGTTTAGGACTTGAAGCTACTGGTGGTTTTGAAACTGTAGCATTTTGTGATGTAGAAGAGTTTCCAAGAAAAGTGCTGCAAAAGCATTGGCCTGATGTTAAACAATATAAAGATATAAAGGAATTGACTTATGACAAACTCAAAGCAGATGGAATTGATACCATCGACATTATTACAGGAGGATACCCTTGCCAACCTTTCTCCGTCGCAGGTAGAAAAAAAGGTGAAGAAGATCCGAGACACCTCTGGCCAGAGTATTTTAGACTTGTCAA
>JGI24006J15134_10001001_pt1 | contig 16278 bp, 24 predicted proteins | sample LinPmetageLP53_FD_15134 | JGI IMG/M metagenome (IMG submission 15134)
TAATCTAAGTCTTTATAAACCTTTGCCGTGTGACCGCCTTCGCCAGCATGCTTTGAAACTAAACGAAGCCTTGGCTTATCGATTACGGTGCTGGAGCCACCCATGCCGCCCTCTGCAACTACTTCAGCAGGGGCTGCACCGGCAACAACTTGCTCGATCATATCCTTCCAATAACGTGCCATTAGTAAGACTCTTTTTTAAGCGAACCGGAATCCCTGTTCTTACCTTTATTGCGAACTAACTTGTCCTTAGGATCAGTCATAGCCGTTGAGCCTTTATCTCGCTCCCAATCATAATCACGACTTAGCTTCTTGCTTTGCCCTTGAGCGTATTCGCGCTCTTTAGCAGCCTGCTCATCGTCGCCATGTTCAGTATCATAGTCAGCATCGCGGTCAGCATCGCGGTGCCGGTAGTAGGTCTCGATGTCTTTTACTTCCTTCTCCGAGTCCTTCTTGAAGCGTTTGTTATGGTGCTGTGCCTTTTCAGACAAGACTTGACTAATTAGTTCGTCGGCTTTCATTTTCAACCATCCTCAGGAGCGATGTCGGAATCGACCGGCTCAATCTCAGCCCCAGTAAAGTCACGGCGACCGAAACCTTGTAAAAGAATACGATAAACAGGCTCAGTCACGCCAGTTGGGTAGTAAGCGAACTCGACTACTCCAACCTGCCCAACAATGTTCTCCTGAGAACCAGCAGGAATGCCTCTGGCGCGTACGGAGTTGGACTGAGGGTCGATGCCGACAATGCGAACCATCTTACCCGCACAGCAAGGGTTGTCTTCACCAGCTAATGGCGCGTCTTCAGCAAGCTTGCTCAGGTTTCTCTTATCGAGTACGCGAATGACGCCACTCTCGCTGAACAACTTAAAGCGACGACCAAAAACATCAGCCTGCTCTACAGCGTACTGAGTCCCTTCACCGTCAGCGACACGGTCACCAATACGGATCGAGTCGCCAGCAGTTAAGGAGCCTTCAATTGTCTTACGAAGGATGTCGCGGGTGCCGGTTACCGGACGAGCAACAAATGACTCCTCAGCAACTTCCTTATTGATCGCGACTTTGCCACCCTTAGCGCCAAAATCGATCACGTAAGAATCCTCGCGCACTTCCGAAACTATACCTTTAACGCCAACGCGGATGTAACCACTAGCTAATGTAATAGTATTAGCTGCTTCGACATTCTCACTTACTTTGAAAGTGTTTTCTTCCTTAACACCGCCAAACATTTTCTTGTTCATTCCAACAATATCCTTGAGTCGCTGCGCTCTGTAATCCATAGAAGTCTCCTTTGCACTAACTCCCTTTGAAGAGTTTAGCGAGTTTTTACCGTGTGCGTAACGGTCATTAAAGTAATTATAGTAAATAGCTCCAAAACCTTCGTCAATCTTATCCCAATAACTCATAGTCTCACCCTCCAACTATCAGTCTGGCGTTTACGGCGTTGGAGCCAGATGGGTTTGTCACCTGAACGCTACTTAAAGTAACGCCCCTCAGCATAGTAAGCTTGTTACAGGCAATGGTGTAAGCACCCCCACCTGCATTAATGATTAAATTAATAGTAGAACCACCAACAGGGATTAAAGTGAGTTCGGATATTGAGGTGATTCCGGCAACAGTATAAGTTCCCCCTGATGCCAATTTTAATTCTAAGTCTTGTAGTTGGTTCAGACTAGAAAAAGTGTCAAAGGAGGTAACATAATCAAGCTCATGTGTATCTGAGCGCTCTATCTTACCGGATGTACGCAAACTATAAGACATTACGCCCCTCCCATAACCAAACGAACATTAGCAGCAGCTGAAGTGCTAGCGTTAGAGATAACTAATCCAGTTAAATTAGTNTCACAAAACACAAACTGCTTACCTGTAATCGCAGGAGCATTTCCACCTGCGGTAGTAAACACTATAGACAACTTCTGGTCCGAAGAAATAATAAGTATAGTTGCCGTAGTAAATGGGAGATTCGGAATATGCTCATAGCCAGTGTCGGGACTTTTAGCTAGAGCTATTGTCTCTACGCTATCCTCGGTAACCGCTAACGAGGGCGCAAGTGTAAATAAATCGACTATATTAGCAGTGTCCGAACGTTGGACGGCACCTGAAAAAGCTATTGTTGGCATTCAGCTGTTTCCCGATTAACTACGGTTAATCATTTCCCAAGCAATTTGTTCTTGCGGAGACCGCCTTTGCTCCAAATTAGGGCGGCTTTGAATTGAAGCACCCTCGGAGCCTTCAGGCTTTGTCATATCCCCAGCATCCCAAAATGCTAAGAGTTGTTTTATAAATACGGCTAATAAATTAGTAGAATTTAAAGCACTTCTAACGGACACATAAGCATCAGCAATGGCACGATGCTCTTGAAACCAAGACTTAATTTCTTCTATTTTTTCTTCGGAAACTTCTTCCGCTTCCAAATCTTTTAAGTACCCGCCTAAGATAGGCCTAAACTGTGCTTGTTCACGAGCATCTGGGATTCGAGCCGAAAGCCCGATCATCTCACGAAGGTTTATATTCATTACCTTCTTCATATTATTTTTTCCCTCTCATGTGTACGAGTTAGTCGTTTACAGCTGAGCGTTCGGTAACAACTATAATGTCGGCAGTGGATGTACCGAAACAACAAATGTCAGTACCACCTTCAAATTTAAATCCTGTCTGACCACAGGCTGCGGCTGTCCCTGCTAGCTTGATACCATTATCAGCGGTAGCTGGGCACGTATAACCACACGCAACAGCTTGGTCACTACAATTACCAATAAACACAGACTTTCTATTCGAGTAATTGCCCGGAGAGATAAGAATAGACGCAGCACCTATATTCGACTTGATCTCAGAAGTACTAAACGGGGACACGGTCGAGTAGACAAAAGTAAAGCTCGCACCCCCACCAGCCTCGACACCTGCGACGAGACCTGCTGGACTCACACACCACAATGGCATTGTGCTTTGCAGGGTAGTGGCAGCGGCTGAATTAAGTCTAATCTGTCCAGTGACCACGTTAGAGTCTACCTGAGAACAGGTAACAGTCGTCGCAGGCGTAGTTGCCACAAGCTGTGCAGTAGCCTCGTAGCGATTTGGGTTAGCTGGGACAATTAAAGTAGGTATTCGGGTGACCGTTTTTGTCTCCGTGATGGCGATAGCCTCAGGAGCCAACATACCTAATAAAATTGCCGTTAAGGCAAATGTCTTTATTAAAGTCCCAGCAAATAAGCGGTTTTTACCTTGAGTCACAACTCTCCTCCAAAAATCAACCCTGACTAGGGTACGGTCTAGGATTAATACTATCATGAACTGGATTGCCTTGAGGGTCTACAGCGTACAGTCTACGATTATCGAAACCGCTTTCCCAAGGCTTCGCGGCTATTTTCATGTTATCTACAGAAACCCTTAATGCTATAGCTGGGTTGCTGCTTGAATAAAGAACTCCGGGTCCACCACTCATTAGGAATCTCCAGACTTTTTGATTGTACTAAAAATGTTTTTTAGCACAGTAACCAAAGGTAAAGATACCGCCCACTCACCGGCACCACGGACACCTTTAATTAGTGGGACATGTAAGGCATCGCCCGACTCCTCATGCTCCCTAATGGCGTCTTTAATCGAGTTCGGTAAAGGCGACCTATCCAGTAACAATCCCATCAATGGATGCCTTTTTGCCACGTGTTGCCAATTCGCCCCTGAACGTAAACGTACTTAGGACGACCAACGGACCTCTCACCCTCGCGATCCCGCTTCTTATAAAGAGTTGCAAAATGCGTGTTTAGAACGTGACCGCCACGGCCAACTTTACCGTACTTATTTTCCTTACTCATCATGTCTTTATTATGAGCGGAAATTTCTGGGTGCTCCCAGACCTTATCATAGCCAGCTAACTCGTGGTGGGAATGAGTTGTGTCCAATTTGTGACCTCTATCCTTCATGAAAGCGTCAAAAAATGGCAATGGCTTAGTATCGTGAGTATTGGATATCTCAGAGTGCCAATCCTCAATAGAGCGAATTAACCCACCCTCCGCATCTAAGTCCGGGTAGTTCACTGGAGAGTCCTTAGCGATACCTCTCAAGCCCAACTGCGTAGTAGCACCAGTCCTACTTTTAAGGCGATCCGCACGAGCGGCATCTCTAGCCTTTACGTACTCAGGGTAGTCGCTCACGCTACCCTCGCTCAATCGTGCCTTAATCAGGTCATCCGCTGGCGTGTACGACTCACCACCGCCGCCACCATCACCACCGCCACCGTCGCCGCCCATGTCACCACCGGCATCCATACCACCCTCGTCGCCGTCGTCATCACGGTCGTCTTGATCATTGGAGCGATCACGCCAGAAGCCAGCCCAAGGACCACGTCCACGTCCACGGATCGGTAGCTTCTTAGGGTTCATGGAACCTATCATTACTTTCTTTTCATTAATCACTTAATTTACCAATTCTTTCGTGTCCTGTGGTAGGAGTTAGTATCGTCCTTGGGAGTTTCACTAGAGTTACGCATAGCTTTTCTGCGCTGTCGAAACCCTGCCCTAATCTTTTCAACTTCATCATTTGCTCTCTTGGCAGATTCCGGTGAATTACTAGTGTGGGTAGAATAAGTGTTGTGCGTAATGTTTGTAGTCTTGTTTGAGCTACCCATACCTAGACCTGCGCCAAAAAGGGCCGCACCGACTCCAACACCCGCCACGGCTTTTTTTACTTTAGGTGATAATATCTCATCAATAGGCTCACCTATTAAAGTGTACTCTATCAATAAATCCGCACTTAAATTAAACATTCCAACCCCGAACTAACGAAGACTGCTCTGCTTCATTGTAGCTATTAAATTCAAAGGAACTTGAGTATTAGTTATATAATCAGTGAACTTAACCGTAAGTATCTCATAATCAATTCCGAGGTACTCGATTAGATCCCCCGTGCTTGGCTCAACCCCAACCTCGGCGTTAATCCTGTTACTAAAGACACAAGCGGCCTCGTGCTCTTCTTCTATGCCGTACCTTTTTAACAACTTCTTTTGGTCGCCATAGATAATCAACGTAGGCACTAAAATAGCAGTCTCATGTACCGGGAAGCCTACAGATTCATTATAAAGGTCGTCTACTTTAGTATTCGTCCTGTCTAATTTCCGGTAATTAACCGCAGGATAAAGCAACCTGAACTGCTCAGCGTTCATCCTTAGAAGGACTTCGACATCCCGCTGTGATGTACCAATAGGAGTAATAACAAAATTGGTTTGCGGAGTGTCCTGTATGAACTCACCCGTCGCCATTTATTTATTACCTACCGTATGAATAGAAGCTAAAGCGTCGTCTAAAGACCTAACTCCGATACCTTTTTGAAAAATCGACCTGCGCCCCTTTTCAGGCGATTGATAATGGTGCCATCGCATCCCATACTTGGGATCACTGTAAGTAAACACAGAATGACCTTTGTCATGAACGTACCATCCGTCGCTTTTCTGAACCTTCTGCTTCTCTTCGTCAGGCATGTAGTGGTAGCGCAAAAGAATGCCCTCTAGGGCGTCTTTTAATTTCACTTCATCAAGGCGACCGTGAAGCTTATCAGCAATAAGAAGTTCTATTATTTCTTTATTATCCACGACCGTGCCCTATCTCGTGCAAGCCACGAAGCATATCATTTCGCAGCATAGTGTGAAAATTAGAACCATCATGTAAGTCACTTGGCCGAGAATCTACTTCTCTAGCTATATTGCCTACACCTGACGCTAATAACTCCCCAAACCCAGAAGGGTCTGAACCCGCCGTACCATGTTCATGCGCGTCATGTGAACGTATGTCAGTGTTCGTAAAAGAGCGCATAAAGTTACCGTGGTTGGGGCCTTCAGCGTATCGCATTTTTTTAGTCACAGGGTGCAGCCCAGCCTTACTAATAATACCGTTTTTTAGGGCTTTACGTATTAAAATATCTCGGGCCTTATCAGCCCAAAATTCTTGATGCCCTGCGATGTTATGAGCTTTTTTGGAGGCCATCTTTTCACCAGTGGTAGCACCGCCTTCTACACCTTTGGCGTGTGCGATTGCTGCTGCTGAAGCCTCTTTTGCCTTTGGGTGTTCGCTATGATTGCCCCAGAATAGTTTATGGTTCAACAGATGCTGTGAGTTCCAAGGCATGTGCTTAGTTGGAGGTGTCCAAGAAGCATCTCCCGGCACTCTACCCTTAGAAATTGAGTCCATATTGAGAATATTAGACAACGACGGCCTTACGGAATCTCCAAACCTAGTAGTAGCCTTTCGAGCAATAACGTCTGAACGTCTGGACGCTAGAGCCTTACTACCTAAACGCCTAGTAAGCTTAGGGTTTCTGGGAGGCCTGCCCATTCTCTCGGCATCGGCACTGTATGGATCAGACCTAAGATCGCTAGGAACGAAGCTAGGGTTAGTCCTACCTTCACCTAGCTTAGACCGAATCAACTTCTCTGCCCCGGTATATAAATCTTCGTCAGGGTCACTCCCGTCATCATTCGTGTAGTCGGCTTCACGGGGCAAATCACTCCATGATGTCAAAAACTTGACACTAGGCCCCGTAAAAGACCCCTTCATTCTAGGGATAGCTGGTAAACGCTTACGCTTCATTCGACTTACCTGAATATAGGCAGAGGTGGCGTCCTTAAACGCAGTTCCTGTTCCGCTGTGGCTAAGCGCCTCTCCCCTTCCATGACTAGCTCTCTACCGTCTAGAGTCTGTTCGGACTGAGCACCCGGCACACTGAACTTCCTCCGAACACGCCCTACAGCGATCTCTGCCTGCGCTAAAACGTGCATACGGACCCAATCAACGTCATCCTTAGGGATGGAGTGAAGGTCGCGAGGGAAAGCCGAAGCGTACGTAAGCGTGAAGGCCTCGTCTGGCTTAGGATAAATGCGTAGAGCACCATCCTGCCACTCCCAATCAAACTCACTGGAGAGAATCTTAGTGGCCTCTTGGAAATAGGTGTAATCAACCATCAACTCAGAGATATCTCTGTATGGATAACTGTACCTGTAACCAAAGATATCAAGACGGGGGCCAGAGCTAAGCATCAGCGGGGCAATTGGGTCGATTCTAGGTATCATGACCTCAACAATACCGTAGCCAATCGTGTCTCTTTGAGGATTGTACTGTTGAACACCAGCGTGCGCTGGAAGTGAAAACCATCGGATCTTTGGGATAACCCTAGAGTAAGTCTCAAGGCTCTGCTCTAGGAAGTAATGCAGCATGTCGTCGGTGATCTCAACCTCGACAACAGGCCAACCGAACATTGACTTGACGTACTGAAATACAGCGAGGTGGTCTACCTCTTCCGGCTGCACTAGTGGGGTTTGGTCGGCCATTAATAAATACCTCTAAACTTACTTAGACTCGCGTTTAAAAGAGTCTAAATTATTACTTTGTTTAGGAGCTTGTTTAGTCTCTTGATCTTGGGCCTTCTTCTTATTTTTGGCGAAAACCTCTTCAATAGGCCTGCCAGCTAAGACCTGATCGAGAGCGTCTTTAATACTGTCCAATTTAAATACTCCTTCTCAGAGTACTGGACCTGAAAAGAAAAAGGGGGCAGAGGCAAGTGCCCCTGCCCCCTTCTGGGTCAGCACCCTATCGGGGACTACGAGCCGAAGACGCCACGACCGTCAGCGATTCCATTGATATCTGTTGCGGAACCGAAGTTGTCGTTGGTGAAGGCAGCGGCAGGCTTGCCAGCCTTGGCAGCTAATGCAGCCAAGTTACCAATCTGACCGGTGACATAGAAGAGGCTATTAATAGCTTTCTTGCCGTACTGCGTGGCCAGACCCTTACGGGCGACGAAGTCGTCGAGGACGACTGTCGGGGTGGTGTAGAGAGGAATGTAAGGAGCATACACGTAACCAGCCTCTAAGAAGCTAGCGCCCTTGTATCCCATCAGGAAGTAATCGTCCTGATAGAATGGGTCTTTGTAGATGTCCCACATGCCGTTGAGGCGACCACAGCGGTACGCACCCTTGGTAAGCCCTGTCGGGATACCGGGGTTTGCAACGAAGCCGGGAAGAGTCTCAACAACCGTAGCAACCTTCTCGCCACAGACGATCCAGTTGGCACGTCCCCGACCAGTTGCCTTGTGGATCAGGTTCGATCCGGTTACGAAGGCATCAATAATCGAGAGCTTGTGCTCGGTGTAGCTGTAGTAGTTGCTACCAGCAGCGCCACTGGGGTCAGTGTTCCAGTAAACGGAGCCTGCACCGGACATACGCTGGAGATCGGTGATGATCTCACGGTCAACCTCGAACCGAATATCGGCTGCAACTGCTGCCGTCAGTTCGACCTCAGCCTCAAGCCCGTGCAACGAGCGGAGGTTGAAGGCTGCTTCAAGCGACCAGTTCGTCCGCAACTTGCGAGGACGGGCCGAAATAGGCGAGTGGTTGAGGACCAGATCCATCTGAGGGATATTGGAGTTGGCCTCTGTGTTGTACTGGTAGGTACATGTTACTGCAACACCAGCTGCAACTGCGGCTTTGAACTTAAGCGTTCCACCGAGAACTGTGCCGGACTCGTAATTAATGGTGCGTGCATTTGCTGCCCCAGCTAAGATATCGCCAGTTAGGTTACCATTGCCGTCATCGGTAATGATCTGCGTACCATCCGTGAACTGGATGGTACCGGGTACCAATGGCAGGTAGGAAAGCGTAGGAGTGCCAGCACCACCGGCAACACCCGTACCAACGCCAACCTGCTCCGAATCAACGGTAGGCGACGAGTAGTCGGGGTTGTTCGCGCCACGGGCGACCGACGAAAATGCGGTATCTCCACGACGTACGTTACCCTTATTGGAACCGTAAACCATGTCCATATAGAACACGAGGCTGACGGGGCCAAGCATAGGCTGTACCGAAACGAGTTCGTTGGCAATCAACTCAGGGTAGATTGCGCGAACGAGGGGCATGGCGTACTTCTGGAAATCGCCAACTGCGACGGCCCGTGTCGTTTCGTCTAGATTTTCAATGTAACGCTCGGTGTTTTCGAGCATGACAGCCAACCCATAACGGGTGTCGTCATTCTCGATTGGGGCCGAAACGTCTTCACAAAGGTCACGCCACTTCGTCTCCGAAAGATGACGCCCGACGCTAAGGAAGTTGTCATGGACCCCTGACGAGTTCATGTCTTCCACGAGTGCATTAATGCTCATTTAATAACTCCTTTTAGAGTATGTCTCTCATGCACCAAGGGTGCGGCGCAAAATGCGTCGGGAGAGATCTTGATTTACAGTGTTAGCTTCTTCTGCAATTGCAAAAGCAGCATCCCCAGCAAGCGACTGCTCGCTAATTTCAGTTACGGCAGTCGGGAGACTTCCGTCCGACTTGACTTCAACGGCCTCTTCGACAGCTGGAGCCTGAGGAGCGGAAACTTCCTCATTGACGAGACCCTTCAAGGTCTCAAATCGCTGAGAAACTTCTTCAACCGAACGGCACTCAGCGAGTAAGGGACGAAGACGCTTGGAAAGCTCCTCGGACTCATTCGCAAGAATGTTGTCGATCTTCTCAACGGTTCCACGGCGACGTACACGCTCAATGGTCTCGGCAAGCAGCGCTTCAGCAGCCTCAGCACGCTCAACGGACTCGTTGGCGAACTCAAGACGCTGTAGAAGCTCTTCAATTACTTCCTTAGAAGCATCGAAGGCCTGCTCAAGCGTGTGGTCTTCATCATACATCTCAGGTCCAGTTGGAGTCATCTCGACACCTTCCTCAGCCTTGAATGCTTCCAGATGGAAACGAGCATTCTTAAGCTGAGAAACAAGCTCTTCACCGACTTTGTCAGCTGCGACGATCTTTTCGTCAGCCTCTGAATTCTCGGCACGGAGCTTGTCGATTTGGGCTACCGCCTCAGCGAGGCGATTCTCCAACTCTTCCCGAACCTTTTCGACTTCCCGACGTACCAGAGTCTGGACTTCGGGGTGTTCAAGAGAGAGTTCCTGCATCTTTTTATCCTCCGCAACCTCATCGTCGGAACGAAGAGGAGTGTTTGTTATTACATCATCAGGTGTTGATACCGACACCGCACTTGCAGGTACTAAGACCATTGGAGTGCTTGTCGAAGTTTCCCCAATTATGGGTATGTTGGAAACTGGGAAAATCTTTGGGCTATCGCCAGAAGCAATGCGAACGTCAATAGTTTCAATCATACTATCAATGCTCGATTGGCTATCTATGCTCTCCCCAGTACGCACCTCGGCTAAAATCTTACGATACCCCTGAAGCTCTGCTGCACTGCAAGCTGGCTCGACCAGCCGCTCTACAGCATTAATTACACTTTCAGAGATTACTTTGGGGTACGCCCCCGGAGTGCTCGGGTCGAGAACATGATCAAAAGTCTCTAAACGAAAATCGTCAGAAACCAACTGCTCCTCGTTCCCGCCACGAACACTTCCCTGACCTCTTGAAGAAACACCTAACTGAACACCAGCACGATAAAGTTCTTGAAGAATTTTACCCTCGGGCGTGTTAAGTGCCTCCTCCTCGGCCATGACGTGCGTATGCGGACCACCGTTTGCCTTGCAGACCGCACACTCAGGCTTATAACCTTCCTCCATCCAAACCTTGGTAATAAGGTGAGAGACGTTGGAAAGTCGAGTCTTACCGTCCGTGGGGTGCCCAAGCTCACCTAAAACCAAGCGTGAACCAAGTCTACGGTTAAAATCACCGTTGTTGGACAAAACTTTTTCCCACAGACCGCGAGGGTAGACTCTTCGGTTACGGTTCTTCGTATCCGATAGCTGATAAATACCCCTTAGACGAAGGCGACTTCCATCACCCGCATCTTCAATGATCTCGTAAGGAAAGACATCAGACTCGACTAGATTCTCCATTATAAGAACCTATACTTATGGGACCGTCACGGCGATAATAGCGCCGATAACGTCTACATGGGCCACACGAGCACTAGCGTCCCAATGGACAACTTTACCAGCACCATCATGAGGGGTATCGAGCATTTGCCCGATCTCTACATCAGCGGCAACTGGCGCAACTTCAGCAGTAGGTTCAGGAGTAGGTTCAGGAGTAGGTTCAGGAGTAGGTTCAGGAGCGACTTCAGCCACTACCTCTTCTACTTCTTCTACTTCTTCTACTTCTTCTACAGACTCAACCTTAGCTGTAGCTTCCTTTTCTTTTTTAGCTCTAGGCATCAGGAAGCCTCCCGTGAACCAATTACACCACGCAGCGCCGTAATTGCACCCATCATGGTCTTGGGCTGGCCAGCGCCTACGAGCTTGGACCAATCAACTCGGAACTGCTCAGGCAACCAACGAGGAGGCTTAGCAGCTAAGCTACCTTCTGGACCCCAAGCCACGTGAGCGGCCAAGTCTTTGATTTGATTCTCATCAAGCTGACGAGCAAGGTCTACGTAGAATGTGGCCTCTTCAAGAGCCGACATTGTTTCCGGCTGCTTGAAAGACTCAACCTTCCGACGAGACTTGTCGAGAAGAAGCTTTTTCTCATCTTCTTCACCTTCAGCGTCATCGCCCTCGGCGTCGTCGCCCTCTTTATCTTCTTCGTCGTCGCCTTCTTTTTCCTTGTCGTCTTCTTGCTCTTGCTCACCAAGAGGTAACGCACAACGTAAACACGTTTCGTCCTCTTCACTCACAGTAACGCCACAAAAGCCACAATAAGGGTCTTCTGCTTCGACTTCAGGGATGGCGTCTTCGGCAGTAACTCCTGCCTCCGACTCGGCAACGGCGACTGGTTCATCAACAGCAATCTCCTCTCCGGGGAGAGGCAATAATGCTTGAAGTTCTTCCTTAGTCATGCCGTTTCCTTCCTGTGGGACAGGAGCAGCACACACTTCGCATTTATTATCAAACGCGGGCGCACCTACGTGATGACAAATTTTACATGCGTTTTTATGTGCTGCTCCATCCGACATTTGTTTTTACCTATCTATCAGAATAGATTAGTTAGAACCACCGTTGGCGTTAATAACACTGAAGTAAGCAACGTCAATTACACCCGGATCATTGTTACGCTCCGTGGCGGTCGTAGGCGTCATGCTGGCCTGCGAAGCGGCACCAGCCCGAATACGCATTTCGGCAGGCATTCCACCTTCAAAGGTGACAACCTTAGAACCAAACCCCTTAATAACTGCGTTAGCGGAGTTTTGGTTATTAGTGAAGGCCGAAGCGTCACTGCTCTGAGTACTCTCAACAAACACACCAACTTCAGCAGCGCCGAGGTTGGAAATAACTGCGCCGGTCGGGAGGTCCGCACGACCATTGCTCATGCGAGCGAAGTTCTTGAAGAAGTTCTTTCCGCTAGCAATGTCTGCTGGGGTATCAGCAAGACGGTCAAAAATGAAATTTGCCGCTCCATCCTTGGGGGCATCACCTGCGGATGTCGGAATATTAATCGATCCCAGTGCATAATCAATTACTGCATCAATAACACCGTCACCAACATCAACCTGTGTCGCAGTACCTGTACCATTCGGGTCAAGAGGGACAGCATCCGCTGCGGCAACTCCGATCTCTTGGAACTTGACTGAACCGGGTCGAATAGCGGCACGCTTCATGACAATTCGGGTTCCGACAGCGTGGCTATAATTAAGCCCTGCGTAAGTCCCATCGTGAAGTGAAGTAATAGTGAGGTTAGCGTTAGTGCCAACTACACCTGTAGTACTAATAGTAGCCTCTTCTTCTTTATCGGTTCCGGGGGCAATAATAATTGTACCTGCCGTGAAACCAGTCTGGTTAGCTACTTGAATAGTAGCGCCAGCGGCACCAGCTGCTGGCGCTGGGTATGCGCTCGTAACAGTAGAGTCGCCAGTTGAAAAGATTTTAAGAGAGCCGGTAGGCTCAGGCACTACAACTTGCGTCTCTTGATTACACTTTGGTGCTGAGACCTGTGCTTTTCCATTATTAGTCATTGAATTTCCTCCCTCTCCTAATTAGAAGAGAATTTCCGCTATAAGCGGTATTAGATTACGTGATCTAAGTCCCTTTTTAGGGCCTCGGCTAGATCTCGAATTGTCCTTGCCTTGTCTTCAAAGGGCTTCAACGCTTCATGGTCAGTGCTCAAAATTAATCTAACAACTGCATCCATGTTTGTTATCGCTTCAGCTATCAATGATTTGACCTTTTTTACATCTGAGTTTGCAAAATAGGGGTGATCTGGACCAAGCTCGGTTTCCCAAAACACCTAAACCTACCTCATTCTCTCAGAAATATTGGTACTCTTGTAAGCCCTTGAATGTATTTACTTACTATAAAAAATGATTAGCAGCTTGAAGGAAGCTGCTCGGTGCGACATGCAAGCAATCCACGAAGGATGTTGTCCCACATATCCCACGACCCCTGAGAGTCGATTCGAGCCGTCCCCTCATACTGTGAGCGGTTATCTTGCGCCATCTTGACCAGATCATTCATGCCCTGAGGGTCTGAACCACGGACTTGGTCAGCGATATGCGAGATCCAGTCTGGACCAACGTAACCATTATACGAACCAATTTGACCAGCAATCTGCCGGAAAGCGGCCTCTTTGGCAGCATCGGAGTCAAAATCGTCTTGACGTTCTTGACCTAAATTATCCTCAACAACAGTCAAAGGGTGTGCACCAGTTGCAACCTCGTTAACCATATCTTTAAAAGTACTCATTGGAGATTCTCCTGTTTTAGCTAGCTAGCAGAGAAAAGGCGATTTACTTAGTTATATCAGATTTGACTCTTGATATACGAAGCAATTCCCCTACCCATAGAATTATCACGTGGTGGCACTACCTTGTAAGACACGCGATCATTCAAGTCGATATTCGCGATGCGAAAGTTAGCCATCAAAGAAAGGCCACGATCAGCCAGTGCCTCGGCGTCGTAGTGTATTGCCCCTGCGGCTTTAGGACCATCATTATCCAGCATATGGTCTTTGATTATACGCAATACTGAATTGCGTAGTGGGTCATAATTGTCAAATTCTTCAACTCTGTCTGGGAACATGTACAAATAGTACTCGAAGTCATCTACTCGATGCACTTGAATTACATCAGGCACAGTCGGACGAACCTTATCTTCAGGGGTCGCGATGGAGTCGGGGGTCGGGTCCCAGAGTAATATATCACTCATTTCGGAAGTCACCCAACCAAGCACCTAGTGCCCCTGAGAGTTGACCGGCAGTCCCACCACATGCGGCAACTCCCTGATCAGCGGGGTCACGAAGCTCCCAACCCACACGACCATTTGCGGCAAAATAGTGTAAAACCACTTTCAAACCACCACGCATAAACGTGTAGGTGGCGAAATTGGTGACCACTGAATTAGAGTTGATATAACGAAATCCATTTTTATTTAGTAAGTTTACAAGCGGTATTACTGGAGTAACACTCAAGTACTCATGATGAGCATCAGGCTCACTACGAGTAAATATTGAAACAACAGAATTAGATCCATGTGACAAAACAACAACCGCTTAAACCTTATATGGCTACTATAACACATTAACTTTAATTACAGCGACAACTGAGGTAATTAATTATAACGGTTTAAGGGCAATTACAACTAAACCCCTACCGCATATCTCCATTTAGGTAAAGATCTCGGTAGTATATCAGGCCCCTTAACTCCACTTAAAAATCTGCCAATAATTGTATGGACTTCATCTATCGCGGGCAGCGCAGCGTGGAGGGAAGTGAACATAGCTAAAGTAAAATAAGGAACTGCCGCACGATCTAACCAAACATAGTCAACTTCAGGCAAATGTGAAGAATTTAGTAGAACGACATCGTCCCCAATACTCTTATCTGCGTCGTCGAAGTCTAACCAACCTTGACCACCCGCTGAATCATTTAGATGCCCGCTGTCTTTTACGTAGCTTAAGCTATTGAAAGTAGAGGCTTTTTCGGTACCCACGATACTTAGGCATTGGCTAGGGTCTAGGTAATCCCCCCCAACTGGCACTGGGGCTGCGGATAAGGCTTCTTTCGCATTATCTAAGTAAAACTGTTCAATAGAGTAACGCTTTTTAGAAGCAGTAGTATTTCGCTGCCAAGAGTCTACCGAAAAAACGTCTAGATCGGACCCACTAATCGACTTAAGTGCACCCTCGTATGTAGGTAATAATTCGTAGACTGAAGGAAAAGTGCGAGCAAGCTTACGCATTTCCTTCCTACCGCCGAAAGCTGGCGAGTGCCCACGAACTAGAGCATCTATCGCGTCTATAGAACCTCTGTGGGGAACCCCGATAAAAACAACTTTATTAACTAACCCGTCAATTTCACCGAAAACTTTGTCCAGCAGCCCGCGAAATACTAGCCCGCCGAAGGAATGACAGACGAAGTTAAACTTACCATCCCAGTCACTGGAAGAGTTACTTAGCTTACGAGTCAGACGTTTTAAAAAATAATGCAACTCCTGTGCACTATCTACTAAAGACAGACGCCAGTCATAAGAGAATGAATAAACTTTAGTACCTAACTTACCCCTCAATGCAGACATCAAAGGCGCATAAGGAAAGCCAAATATAGACTCAGCGTAGTTCAAAGTAGTCAGTGATGCGTCCTCACCACTTTGACTTAAACCTACTGTGTCAAAATCTACGGCAGTAAGCTGCTGCTCTATAAGAGACTTCATCGACCAAGAAGTCTCTGTGGGTACTGGGTATTTATTTTGGAGAGAAGAACCCTGTAGGCCCGGAATAACTACAGTCGGGGTCATATTGTTTCTTTTTCAATTTCGGGGTGGTCATCTCTTGTGAGTACAACAATCTTATCACTCGACTCTTTGTCCGAAATAAACTTAGGCTTAGGTTTACTAGCACTGACATCAGGCTTCGGCACTTCTAAATCCTCAGGCTTTTTGTAGGATTTCTCCCTAGCACGCTTATCCAAATTATGTTTAACCGTAGGGTGCAGCATGCTCATTTTTCTGGGTAAAGAAGACTGCCTACGTTTTTTTGGAAAAGGTGTAGGGAGAGCTTCACTTAAAAACACATCAGGACTGGTACCGTCCAAGACCGCATCTATAGAGAGTATAGCGGTACTTGCGTAGTCAGAGTTAAAAGAGTCGTCAATTTTATTAGAAACGTGGACGGGTTTTTTCCCCTTACCACGCCTATCCGCTACGGGGTCTTTTTTACGCTTCCTTTTGACGGCGGCAGCTATCTCTTTCTTGCTCATTTTAGCTGCCTTTTCTCTGGACAGGCACTTCGGCTTGGATTCGCCTTCTTCACGCGCACACTTACCGACACGCTCGCCTTTAGTGTTGTACCTGTCCCAACCGCCGCCGCCATGACCGCCTTTTTTCCCTTTTCCGAACCACTTACGTAAGTCCTCGCTAACGTCCTCAGTCTTGGAC
>JGI24006J15134_10001002_pt1 | contig 16269 bp, 17 predicted proteins | sample LinPmetageLP53_FD_15134 | JGI IMG/M metagenome (IMG submission 15134)
ATCCTCTCGCTGGTATGGCTGCTGGTGCAGCGGCAAGTGAACTCTCTGCAGCACAGGCAAGGAAACTCGCCAAGAAGGCAAAGGGTAAGGGCGTTGGTCCTAAGAAAACTTCCCCTTGGATTGCGCACGTGAAGGCATACGCTAAGGAACACAATATCAAATATGGCGAAGCACTCAAGAAGGCTTCAGCAACGTACAAGAAATAATAACTTAATGTAGTATGTGTATTACACCGAACACATTTCTCTCTTTGTTTATCGCATCATTCATTATTGTATTAATGTTTCTGTTTGTTTAATCAATAGTTAAGAGTTTATACTACATTAAGTCATAGTTAAGCCGTAATATAGAGTATTTACTCCTTAAAATGGTATAAAGCGTTAATTATAAATTTATAATTAACCTTTTAAGCGGTTTTTTAGAGTATATATCATCTTTAATCATTAAAATTGATATAAATATGTTAAATACTTAACTTTCACATTACGATATGTCCTCCCCGCCATTTCATTGCATTAGCGATAGGGCATACCTCCTTGTATGTGGGACAGATGTTAGATTTAACAATGGTAATTAGTTTGCCTACAGGTATGTGGTAGTGAGGCACAGGATTATTTGCCGCTCCTTGCCTACTACAATAAACATCGCCTATATAAAATGTTTTGAATAGTGCCTCGTCGTAGGTGATGTAGCAACAAGCATCTGTGAAGTTAATAATGAAGTTCTGTTTTGTGTTAGTCTTTCTAATCTTATGAACAGGAAGCAGTGTTGTATCGTAAGCATTTTTCTTATTGCGTCTTGATTTAACTTCATATGTAGTGCCGTCTTCACCCTCATAGTCGTAGACACAGAAATCATCATTGTATATATCCTTTGTGTTCTTAATGGTGTCATCTTTGAAATACTTTTTACATATCTCCAGCACTTCAATCTCTCTGGCTATACCAAATTTTAAATCGTTCCTTTTAGATCTCATCATATATACTTTCGTATATATAATTATTTTAAATACTTATATTAACTAAATGATTAAATTACTTCAAGGTGATTGTCTCGAAATAATGAGAGATATAGATGATGGCTCGATAGATTTGATATTGTGCGATCTTCCATACGGAATGACAAAGAATCCCTGGGATGTGGTAATACCTTTTGAAGAGTTGTGGGTTCATTACAATCGTATTATAAAAGAAAATGGTGCTGTTATACTATTTGGTAGTCAGCCGTTCACAACCAAACTCATATCAAGCAATATGAAGTACTTTAGATATAGTTTGGTCTGGGAGAAGAACAAGTTCAGCGATTTCTTAAATGCTAAAAGAAAGCCTATGAAGACGAACGAGGACATATGTATATTCTATAAGAAATCTCCAACGTACAATATTCAATACTGGTATAGCACTCCATACGAGCGTTGGAATACACAAAAAGCAGTTGACAAGCAGAGCAACTATGGAAAGCATAAACAGAACAAAGCAAAGAGTGATGGAAAACGCTTACCTACATCGGTTCTTAAATTCAACAGGGTGGAAAGACCAAAGCATCCAACACAAAAACCAGTAGATTTATTGGAGTGGCTCATAAAATCTTATACGAATGAAGGTGATTTAGTATTGGATTCCTGTATGGGAATCGGCAGCACTGGTCTTGCTGCAAAGAATTTGAATAGGAATTTTGTAGGAATCGAATTGGATGACACATATTTTGAACAAGCAGTAGCATTCATAGGTGAGGATTAATCTTCAAATATCAATTGCTTATCAAACCCAAAATTGAAACAGAACCAACAGGTTTTGAATGATATGTTTGTTTTGTTTTGTCCTCCAACAAAATTATATCTCTTGTTTGGTATTATCATACTGAAGTCTTGATCCTTAACCAGTAATTTAAAGTATTTTCTCTCTATTGTTTCGATTGGAAGGAGCAGAGCAAAGGGTTTCTTCAGGGCTACACATCTAATAAGAACTTCTTTCTTGGTCGAGTACGGCGAGTTGTCGATAATGCAATCATAATCTTCAGGCTCATATGTAAAGAAATCCTTATCTTGATGAATAATATCGCTGTGATTGAAGGTTAGTTTACCATCATTGTAAAAAGGACTCCACACCTTCTTACCTGTAAGGTCTATGTGTGTCATTATTAGTTCCCAAGCCTCTGTAGGTGTATTGAAATCATTACATTTATTAATTTTTCCCCTATTTGCTGACATTTATATATTATTATTAATATTAAAAATCATAATAATAAATTCTAAACCATCTATATAATGAGCCAGAACGTTAAAAACTACATAGCGCAGAAACGACCATCTTTATCAAAGAGTTCCCTTACTACATACGCCTCAATACTTAGGAACTTGTATAAAAGAGTGTTCAATGATGAAGATTATGACCTTGATAAATTCGAGAATTCAAAACAGGTATTAGCATATTTAGAAGATGTTCCACCAAATCGAAGAAAGACTATTCTCTCTGCTTTGGTAATTATAACTGACAAGAAAGATTACAGAGATCTAATGCTTAGCGATGTCAGGGATTATAACAAGGACATTAACAAACAAGAGAAAACACCAGCACAAGAAGCGTCTTGGGTAACCAAGGATGACATTAATACTATTTACAAAGAACTAAAGCAGAATGCCGATTTGATCTATAAAAAGAAGAACAAGACAATCGCTGATTTGCAGCAGATCCAGAATTTCATATTAATGGCTGTTCTGGGTTCAGTGTTTATTCCACCTCGTCGCAGTAAGGATTACGTTGATTTTATGATTAAAAACATTGATAAGTCTAAGGATAATTATATGGAGAAGAACAAATTCATCTTTAATAGTTACAAAACCAGCCGCACATACGGGCAACAGGTAGTCGCTATTCCTGTTCAACTTCGCAACATTATCAAGAAATGGTCAGGATTGAACCCTACCGAGCATTTATTGTTCGATGGTAACTTGAATAAATTGTCAGCAGTCAAGTTAAACCAGAGATTGAATAAAATTTTTGGCGGCAAGAAGGTCGGTGTAAATCAACTGAGGCATACATACCTTACTGATAAATACGCTGACACTATAGAACAGAAAAAGAACATAAAAGAGGATATGCAGGAGATGGGTAGTAGTGCCGCTATGTTGAATACTTATGTGAAAGATGAATAATTCAATTATCGCTTTTGGTAGGAAAGTAGCAAAAGCATACACCATTTTGAACGATTACTATATTGGTTTTATTTTATAATTTCTTAATTAACAAATAAAAAAAAACGGCTCATAGGATACTTCCAATCTGGTGTATCACTTTCCTACTTTCCTACCATTGCTTCAGTACGTAGTCCTATCAAAAGATATGAATTTGTTCTTGCCTCTACTGATATGTATGAAGGCATATCGCCCGAACCATCGTTTATCATTGACTATGTGCAAAGACTGGATGAACCAACCCTTGCTGTTCATATCTTCCAATCTCTTGGTAGTAAAAACATTCAAAGAGGAGAGATTAATTAACCAGTATATCCCCTTTCTGGTAATCTCCATAGCCTTCAAATGAAAATCCCAGAATAGTTTACGAGGAACGAATGGAGGATTGCTTATTGTATAATCCACCTTGTCACCCCCACACCATTTAAGGAAATCAAAACCTTTATTTATTTCGCACCAGATGTTTGTAGTGTTGATTGGAAAATTATTATAGAAAGAACCACTACCAAGACAAGGTTCTAATACTATATCGTCATCCTCGAAAGGAATTCTCTTCAGCAATTCAATCGCCATTAAAGGATTCGTCATTACTATGTCAGGGTCTTTCTCTACTTGCTTTGAGAGATTATCATCACTCTTTGAAACGTAATCCCAAATTTTAGTCATATATTAATATCAAACATTAAAATATACTTGTTAAATCTCTATTTCATCATTTTCACTCCAACAGGTAGTTTTGTTAAATCATTACCACCTGCGGTGTCGTCTTGAGTAATGTCCTCAACATTTACAGGCAATCTCAATTCCTTTTTCTCTGATCTAAAGAAGTGTTTAAGAATATACTCGTTTTTCTTCCAATCGATTGATTTATTCAAATCATCAAAGCAGTCAAGAAATCCCGACACATCTGTGTACAGGTCTTTGGATCTATGATAAAATGTATTAATGAAATACAGGAAAGCAGAAACAAAATATCCACAGGCATTATTGAGAAGTGACTGAATATCCTTGTCGTTGTAGGGAATTTTCCTACCATCTAAAGCCTTCTCTGCTGCCTTCTCTACATCTTGTGGAGGCGGCATTCCATATGGATCAAAATAAATTCCCTCCTTGACGCCGTTTGGATATTTATTAATCTGTAAGCAGGTCCAGTGACTGCCGTCATTACGCTTACCTTCTGCATCAAATTCGTCTTCAAGATTAATGATGTATCCCTTATTGTATTCGAGGTCAACAGGGAGTTCATCCTTAAACAAAACAGCAGCAAGAGGATATTTCATTTTTTGCGCTAAAATTTTCAGTTGAGAATCAGTCAATGACATCTTTGTATTTAATTAGATAATAATTTCTAAATAAAATATTAATTCAATCAATTATCGCCTCCAGCATACAAACCATTACCAGCCCTACGATTTAATGATTTCGCCATTTGTCGTTCCATCAATCCGCCTCCAGCATACAGACCATTACCTGCTCTGTCACCAAGAGTTTGGTATGCTGGTGGTAGGGTATGTTGGAACTGGAAGTTCTGGGAGAATGGCTGCGACTGAAGCGCAGGAGGGAGAACTGGAGCAGACATTGGACCAATCTGCCCTCCTCGTCTGGGGGGAGAAAGATAAAGACCTTTTCCACCAGCCATAAGCCCCCTACCAGCATACAGACCATTGCCGAGGTTCAATCCGTTACCAGCATAAAGTCCTCGCCCTGCGTATTCAATATTACCCCAAGTACCCTCTGGTAGATCTCTTGCGTTCTTTGAATATAAATCTCTCACTTGATCATCAACGAGTTCCTTGCGCACCATCCTGGAAGCAAGACCACCAAGACCAGCATTACCCATATATCCGTAATTCGTTTCAGCACCCTGCTGCCTATTCACATCTTGTAGCGAATTGTTGAGAGCGATCTGATTAGCCAGTGTGTTACCTGATCTCTCTGCAGTATCACCTCTGGCTCTGTTGACAGGTTGTTTTCCTCGTCGGTCTTTACCTACACCCTTGTGCGCCCAGTCAGCAACATCTTCGGCAAACATATTACCGAGAAACGCTCCTGCTGTAGCAGCCTGACCAGCATACTGAGGTGCGCCTACATACGTTGCCCCAGCAGCACCAAGAGCGCCAAGAGCAGCAGGAGCAGCCTCTTCAGCAACATCAATAGCGGTATGGGCTATATCTCTGCCTGTGCGTTTTGTTTCCTTCCAAACTTTGTTTCCAACCTTCTTGGCGACTTTTCCAATTGATTTGAAAATGTTGCCTCCTGAAATCTCTTCATCGCCTTCCTGCGATGCCCTCACATTCGCCATAATCTCGTCGGGAGAGAGATTTAATTGAATTCCCTTGTTTGCTCCAAAGGCTCGGGACGCAAGGTTGTAAGAACCAGCATTTACAATCATACAAATGCCTTCGCCCTTCATAGCCCCCTTGAGCCTCACCTTGTGTCCGTTACGCAGCCTCGACTTCTGCTTTGCGCTAAGGTCCTTAATGTATAATTTCTTTCTCTCCTGTTTTGTTCCATCATAGGCAAGTCGTTCACCACTTTCCATCGCACCCTTTCGTCGTTCTCCCTTTGTGGTCATTATATAAAGGGGAGTTATTTTAATTTGTAGATAATGTATATTCTAAAAATACTTTATCTAATTATTAATCTTTTTTGGTATTATTATCAATCGCTTAAACTCTTACACCAGTGAGAGCATCAACGCTTATCTCAACACCATACTCTACAAAGACGAGGTAATCCATCGCTCTGGCTGAAGCGTTAGTGCCGATAATCTGGATAGACTTGGGGACGCTTTCCTCCACTGGAAGCATTCGGGAGAGGTCGACATAGTAATAGCCATACTCCATATCGAAGCCAAGACGATCAACAAGACCAGAAGTGAGTCCATCAGTCATTCCACCATTCACAGCACCCGCACCATACAACTGGTTGTTGAACTGCTCGAACGCATAGCGCTGGGTGTTGTAGATAGAGTTCTGTCCTGACACCACAACGTTGAAGTTCGTCAATAGAGAAAGAGGGGAAGTGCAACCAGTTCCAGCAGGGTCAAAGGGCGACTGATATACAGGCATACCTGCTGGAAGACCAGTAGCACCAGCCGTTCCTGCTGAGAAGAAAGGAAGAATGAGAATAGATTTAATATTCGCAATACCATTCGTCACAAGGGAATTGACAAGACCAGCATTACCAGCAGCCGTATTAAGGATTTGATACTGGTAAATATCGGTGTATTTGATCTGCTTGACAGGGCTGGAAAGGTAAGCCTGTTCGTAGACTGGGTTGAATGTGTATGACGGAACATAGAGGTAAATGCTNCGAGAAAGAGGGGACTGNGCCACTCCTGGAATTGAAGACAGAGCATTATCAATACAGGTTGAGCCAACTGAAACATTCACTCGCATATTAAGTGCCGCTTGGACTGGTCCAGCAACACTATCAGGGTAAGTCGCTGATGCTCCATTACCAGCAGCACTGGAAGCCAACATTACAGGATTAACACCGCCGACAGCGTTTGCGACAACAAGACCAGCCACAGCGTAAGAACCAGTAGAAGGTGCTGCTCCAGCCGTTGATGTAATAACACCATACGAGGTCGTTGTGTTATTGAGATTGAGGGTGGCTTTCATATACGCTCCCTTAAGAAGTGGAACGCTGCTAAAGAATGAATGAAGATGCTTCAGGTAGATAGTAGCAACAATAGTCTGTTGGTATACTCCCTGTGTTCCAGCACCAGCAATAGCACCATTAACCTTAGTAAAAACGTAAGATTTCCAGAGCAAATTGCAGGACGCAGCCGACATTAGCGTTCCATATATTGCTGCTGGGTCAGCAGCAGCACCAGCAGCGATGGTTGAGCCAACAAGTCCCTGAGGGTCGTAATTAACACCCTGCTGACGCATCCGCAGACCAGAATTTCCCCGACCCTTCTCGTATTCGTTGAAAATACCAGTCACCGAAGTGACAGCGGTAGATGCCGACTGATTAGAGTTATTGCAAGTTCCAGGACCATCCTGACTGACTGCTGTCCCTGCTCCTACAAGAGGATCAGTAAATGAGAAGCACTTGGGGTCATCTGGGTAGAAACCAATAGTATCTCCCTGCGACATAACATCACCCCAACTCAGCGAGGTCATCAAGCGGAAAGCGTTCCACATATTGCAGAAAGGGGTCTGCTGAATGGTAGTGACACCATTGTAATCAAGCGTAAGAGAGTGGATCATCGTTCCAAACCAATTCTTAAGCCCCACAGCGTAATCGGCTGAGTTAATTGCGGTTCCTGGAAGAAACCGATCCTGAACTCCTGCTGCCTGTCCTGCACCAGTAGACATAGTCACAAGCAACGGAACAGAAAGGTAAGCCTCTCGGTAAGACATATACTTGTTGGAGTTGGACAACTGCGACGTATCAATCACTGACTGATTGGCGTTGTAGTTTCCATTCTGGTTGTCGAGAATATTCAACCAGTCTTTCTTTACGAACACAGAGGGCGATCCCTCGACTTCCTGGGACAAATCAAAAACAAGTTTATCGCAAGACATTGTTATAATAATACTAAATATTTTTAAATATCATTATAATTTGCTCCAATCCCCTAAATGTTACGGAATTACAATTTAAATTTAATGTTGCTGGGCTTCCTTTTCTGGTTGCTTACAACTAAACTTTCGAGTTTGTCCTTAACTCCTCCGCCAATTCCTCGACCAGAAGATGAACCCATAGAAGCGATATTAGGGTTTCGCCCAGTCGTTTGCATATAATCGTTTACACTCGCATAAGAACTGCCTCCACCTATCCCTCCATCGAGAAGCATAGTTCCAATTCCTTTACCTGTCATCCTTCCCCTGGTATGCCTCGAATTTCCTGAATGTCCTGATGTTGGGCAATATATCCTGCTACTCATTTGTATACCGATTACATATTATTTTTCTTTTCTTCAATTTTACTCTTCAAGTTTCTCAACTTTATCAAATCCATAAGAATTCGATGAAGGATATGTACTTGTTGTTGGTAAAGTTTCTCAAAAAGTTTTGCTTCTTCCTCTTCATTCTTCAAGGCGGTCATTACTTGGCTCTGTTCTTGGCTAAACTTATCGTAGGTGGTATTAAGGTATTGATCGTTAAACTCGCTAATCATTATACTTATAATCAATAAAATAAAATCAAAGTTCATTCCTATCTTTAATTACCATTATAATCGTCATATTGGGATCTAATATTTTTACTGGTTGAAGGTTGATGCCTAAAAATGTCAATCTCAACTGGTTGTATGTACCTTCAATGAGTTTGTTCCAGGCAAACTGGGGTGGTTGTTCTGCTATTTGTCCTCCAATACTTACCTTCGGTGTCACCGAGTAGATAATGCCAGTCGGTTGTGCGTAAAGATTGTCGATGTTGGATAAGTTCAGGTATACAGAAGAATTGGGATTCACATCTGGCGCTGACGATGACAGATAAGAAATTACTCCTGTTGATGTCGCTGCATTAGTATTAATAACACCTCGAGAGATATTAGGTGCTGGTACTGCAGTGCCGAAAATATTTGGAACAGGTAACGGAGAAGTCGATACGAATCTGTCAAGATATTGATTCGTTGTGAAACCAGCAACGTAGCCCATAAGAGAACTCATCGCTGCTGGGAGAATAAGTTGTGCATTGAAATGCTGCGTTGGAACGTTTGGGACAAGTCCCGTAAAGCCTCCAACCCAATTTGATGGTGCTGTGAATCCTACGGGGATGGCTGCGGGTGGCGAAGGCACTGCTGGAAGTCCCAATGCCTCAGTAGGATTTGGGAACGAATAGGTATTAATCTGTACCGCATATGCTGTAGGATTGATTTGAATTTCAAGAGGATAAACGTTCTGTAAGTTTCCATCTATTAAATACGTTCCATTCGCAATCATTTGTGCTTGAAGAAATGAATTGAGTGCTGAAATCTCATACAGACCATCAGGCACAACCATATCATATCTTTGAAAAGCAATTGGAGGACCGACAACTGCTGGGTCCCAGAATGTATAACTAAACAGATTGTTTCCAATCGCAGCACTGATATTGAGCCAACTATAATACATATTAACCTGTGAAACTGCAATGTAACTATCTTTAAACATCACCGAATTAGGGAAGTTGTAAACAAGTTTGTTGTTCTCTCCATCGGTGACTATATTTGCCCTATTAAATACAATAGTTCGCATCTTATGTATACTACTATTAAGATAAAATTCTGTTTAATTTTATTTTAATCGTTTAATGTTTCGTTTTGCGCTGGTAAGGTCTTCCTTTCATTTTTAAATTATGCCCGTCCCGATGATATACTCTACTGCCTCTTTTTGTGGTAAAATCTAAATCTCCTTTGTGTGTGATTGATTTCGATCCTGCTTTTGCACCGCTTCCGCTAAATGAATGCGGTGCGAGGTCGAGCATCGCTGGGACTTGACTTCCCCCGAAAAAGAAGGGTACTTGTATTTCTCCGCTCTTGGTCTGTTGTCTTAATTTATCTGGATTTGTGACTACTGGGAAATATCCTCCACTCATTTTTTCTATGTATACATATCTGTGAGAAAATAAAACCATTTGCCTAAAAACCCATAGATGCGAGATCTACCAATAATTCTCTCACTTGAGTTTTTGGAAGCATCTGTGAATTGGATAGTTTCAGTATCAATATTTTAAACTTCTTAACCATCTCCTTATTGTCATTACCAGCCATTATCTCACCTTTCATCACTTCAAATTGGTCTATCATTTTCTGTTCTGCGTCTTTATTTGGAGCAGGAATAGAGAGTCTATCTAAAATGTTTGCCGATTTGGCTAATTTATGCAGGTAGGCTCTTTCAGTATCATCCAATTCTTGGAAATCTTCAAATTGGGGTATGCTTCCACCCACAATTTTGCGTATAACTTTACCAAGTCTTCCACCCACCCTACAAGATGGGAAGGTCTTTAAACAACTTCCTGAAGGTCTTTTCACTGCTACAATATCACTATTGAGGCGATGCTGGTTAATGACATAGCGACCGAAAGGAACAAATCTCTCTGTTGCTGCTACGCCTTTGCCTACCATACGTTTACCTCTTGGCGCTCGGTCTTTGAAACCAGAACCACCTGACCTTATTGCTGAATTTATTTCACTTATGATTCTATTAGCGTCTTCGAGTGTTTCTCTGCTTTTAGCCCATTCTTTAAGCGAACCATCACCGACCTTTAATTTCTTCCAAGATGATTTTCCTTTACCACCTATACGCAACCCAGTCGATGCGCCTCCTGTTTCAGCAGCCCACACACTTCTAAGATTATTAAAATAATTTAGGAGCGCTCCCCCATTCATATTGTCTATTGTTTCTGCCGTTATAGGTGCATACACTTCATCATCATCATCAGGTTCAGGTCCTTCTATTGATGGTCCTTGACTTGGTAGGCTCTCATTAATACTTGAAGGTGGTCCTTCGCTTTCAAAATCTTCGCTGTATGACATATCACCAGAACCCAACGCAGACTCAATAATCTGGTTCTGCGCTGTGGTGAGTGAACCATCAGGTGAAAATCCTTTATTACCCATAGCCTCGCCAGTTCTTTCAGCAATCGCTGCCGAGTACGCAGACGCAGCATAATCAATAGGTTCAACCAACTCTCCCCGAATATCTGCCTGTGCTGGTTTGTAGCCAAGATTTGGTGTGAGGAATACGTTTTCTTGACCCATTGCTACGGCTCTTGCTTTGTATCCATCTATTTGCTGCCTAATATAACGCAGTTGCATCTCAGCCTCAGGAGAAATAGTTAGGGACTGAAGCATATTGCCTATAGCCTTTTCCCTGAGTGTAAGGTCGGGGTTTAATTTCCACCGCATATATTCATTTACTAAAGCGATCGCTTCAAATTTCGAGGGGAATTCTCGCAAAGCACCATTTAGAGCAAATAGCAAGTCGTTCTTCAACGTAGCATCCTTCACTTCATCAACTTCTATATGCAGTGTCACAGAAGGAATTAATCCCTTCAATCTCTCAGCAGCCCTTACCATAGCAGTTCTCGTAGGTGTCCCTGCTCTGTCCTCAGTTACCTTAATTAAAGCATCAATGTTCTGTGCGTCTATCAATCCTCTCAAAATGTTCGCCGCATTCAGTATAACGTTAGAACCTGATGCTTGTTGTAATCCTGAAGCAACGCCGAAATTACCAGCAGTTTCGCTCATATATTTTTGTAGGAATGGAATGAAAATATCAGCAAGGACACCTTGAGCGTAGCGCATTCTTATCAAGTTGTTAATAAGTGGCGATTGCTGTGCGTAGAATACCACCTCTCTTGGTGTGAGTTCAACCGATATTTTATTGGCTTGTGTCCCATCAGCGATCTCTTTCAGTTTGTTTCTCACTTCTACTCGCAGACGTACAATGTCCAAGAGTTTCTCGGTTGTGGTCCTGTTGTCTGTCACTTCNGCAGGGAGTTGTCCTGTGCGGTTGTATANTTTGTTNGCNTGAAGGTTTANNTCATCGAGGTCTGCTCGTAAATTCAANGTCGCCATATACGCATCCCTGAACTTCTGGGGATCTAAGGGGTTGATGTTGGGCTGTCCGCTCATATTTATATCTATATGACAGATAAAAATATAATCTCTATAAGGTCAAAAATCAAGGTTATAGAACGGATTAAATATCCTACTGAACTTTCAACTCCATTTGTTTCTTGTTTCCCTCGTCGTCGTAGCGGATTTCGTACTTCTCGGTTACCTCGTTGTAATCCGCTTCATACACTTCATTTTTGCTAAATATCTCAATCTTCGATCGACCAGCAGGGTCTATATCATTTGATGGATATGGATCAACCCAATCATCAGGCTTNGCAATATGCTGTGCATTCTCCTTGTATGCGTCCTTCTTTATTGGTGGAGGCAATGGTGGGCATACCGCATTGTCAATAGCGTACTCTTCATATTTTGCTTTTTGATCTAATACATCTTCCAATATAATTGCATTAAATAACTTGTCGATCACCTTGTCGTCCTTCGAAAACCATTCAGTCATAATTTCAAGTACCTTGCCTTTATCCCTCTTGCTGAAGGTTGTGGGATTTGACAATACAGGCTTGTTTAGTTTATCCAGCGCTATGACCTTGCACTTCAATGCTCGTTCCTTAAGAACAGCGATTTCTCCCTTGACTGCCTCGTCTGCGTCGGTTGGTGGTTCAGGAGAAGTGGATAATTTCTCTGGGTACAACATTCCGCTCATTTAATATTAATACAGAAAATAATTCCAATATTAATATTTTAATTCAGTGGGCTTAATACGTATGCCCTACCACACAGCCACCAGGGAATTGATTTTCGGTTTCTGTATCACTACCTCCATCATTGGAGGCTTCTTCCTTTGGTAAATATCCAACAATCAACTTACCAGTTTTGGTGTTGCCTGTAATCGGTGTCATTTCCTCAAGCCATAAAAACAATTGTTTCATACTATATTGATTTCTTTCTCTAAATGAAAGCGCCTTGTATTCTGGGCTGAATTGTATTGTGTACCAAATTTCCTTGCACTTCAATGTCTTCCTCTTCTCGTCCGCTTTGTTGTCAGGCAATATTTCTACCTTCTCATAGTTCTCGTGGAAGACCTTAGAAAACAAATTCTGGTTCTCAATAAATTCCTCTGTGAGCAATTTGACGCTTTCTGGGATTGTNAAAACTATACCTGTTCCCTTTTTCTTGTCGCTATTCTCCCTGTAGACACCAAGCAACTTATGAAGAAAGCAATGTTTTATCGACTGGAGGAATTCTTGCGTTTCATAGTATGTATTACCCTTAATATAATTCCTACCACCTATAGTCCTGCCTATCTTATTAACGTCGTCTGTAAATGAGTTACCGAATACGCAATTTACCATTCTTCGATAGTCAGCAGGTTGAGGTCTTCCAATGAGGTCAGGTGGTGTGTTGAACTCCATTACAAATGTTGCACTCATAAAGAACTCTTCTGGGTCGCACCTCAACATCCGTCCAGTGAATTTCCCACCACCAGTTAGGTTTCGCAACATCACAGGATTTACAGAACCCGACACTTCCTTAAAGTTAATGTATCTCATATTTTTCAGGTTAAGCATATCTGGTGACGGGGTATTTGCCTTCTCTGCACCGAGGTCTTTCAATAAACCATTACTTGGCTGGTGGTAGTATCCACCGAGTGTTTCACCCATCATCGCCCCCGTAAGACCCTTACCATTACCTCCGCCACCATTAAATAGAAAAATCTTCTGGTATGCTCTTCCGTCCAAGCCTGACGCAAGGGTCTGTAAATAAAGTAGCCTACATTCAGGGTCTGGGTGTATGTCTTCTATTATTTTGTCAAGCACCTCCATCTGTTTAATATCTGCTTCCGTCCCCTTGAATGGTTTGTAATCATAACCTGTTGTGATTGTGATGTAATCAGTAAATGTGTATTTCCTGAATTCGTCTGCTGACAAATCATATACACCATTTTCAAATCCAAGGAGATGANTTTGTGTGTNGAATTCCTTTTCTGTAGNCTTTGCCTTTGTCAGGATTTGAAATATTATATCATTCACATTAAACCCCCTACAAGTTTGGTTGCGTAAATTTCTTAATAATAATGGTGTTTCCTTACTATCAAGTTCTACTGCACACCTGATTTCTCCACTCACAATCTCGTATAGGTTCTCGCTTATCAACCGATTAAGTTTGTATCGCTTATTCTTGATTGTTTCGTCATACCATCTTGGTGTGTCGCATTTCCAATACACATACACATTATTACCATTCATTACTATGTATTCTCCAAATTCTTCAAGAAATCTGTCAGCCAAACACTTAACAGATAAGAGATCTTCCCATTCATTGTAGCCCTTTGTGTCGCTGTATTCAGGTATTTCAATCGCCTCGTCGAATGGTTTATTCTTCCATACGATACTGAAGTTGAACAACTCCTTCACAACTTTCTCAAAGTCGCTACAAATCTCGTCATAGTAATGTTGGCTCAACACCATTAATCCATCTTGACAAGGCACAATCTCATTAATTGGGATGTCTTTCACTTCCGTAAGATACGAAACACAGGTTTCCTGTATCATTCTTTCAATAGTCTGTATCCACAGCGCCATAACTCCTCGCTTTGCCTCATTATCGCTATTCCATTTGGAAGGGTCGCTTTTGAGAACGTCCTTCTTAATGTGTTGATTGTTGGTGTAAACGATTTCAATAACACCAGACAATTCCTCTTGAATACTGGAAACAAGTTTCAATGGGCTGTTGTCATTTAGTTGTATATCATTCTTGGTAAGCCAGTATGAATATTTCCCGCCATTGAGAATAGAAATTATGAGTTTTTTTGCTGTATCCTTGCTACAATTGTGGTGTGTCATAATCTTCTTTTGATATTTCTTTGGGTCTTCGCAGTATTTGGTAAGACTTGAACAACTTATATTATGCTGTATCATCATTTCCCTTACTATACTGGGGGCGGCATTTTGAATATCCAAATCCTCATACTTGTCTATACAGAGCGTATGTCTGGTGGGGCGGTGAAGAACACTCAAAGAATTGTATCCAACAGGCACTACTCTGCCCCACTTATGCTTTGCGAGAGTATGCTTTACGTGGAACATTTTATCTTGCTTGTTGTAGCAATTTTTATAACTTATCATATGTGCAAGTTCTGTTTCGAAATTGCTGTTTGAGATTTCACTGCCCATATCATTATTTATGAAACCATAAATCTTGTTTATGGGAGCAAACTCTACACATTTCACTTTGTTGTAAATTGTTTTCTTTGCCTCTTTGGGGTCAAGTTTCCAATTGAGTACCTCATTTTCGGTTGTCGTCAGTATGTCGTCGCTCATTTTATAATATACCTAAATATTTTATCTTTATATAATTAATTCATATATATACTATTAATTAAATACACATATGAACTTAAACTTTTGATCTAATTTACATATCTTGATTTATGAGATGAAGATAGGGTTGCAGTACGTCGTCGACCAATCCAGGATTGGATTTTTCAAGTTCTGCTAAACCTTTTCTAATCCTACAAATGACTGGGAGGTTCGTTCCGTACTTCGCCATATCGTCACTTGTAAGCCCAAATTTATACTTGTAATAGTATTGCTTATTCTTGTCTTTCACTTCTTCTGTGTTCTTTTCGTAATTTTTTTTCTTGTAGTCCCTCATATATGCTTTACGCTTTTCCACAGCAAGGGTTCTGTCCTTCTGGATACAATCAGGGATAGTAGCAGTGTTCTCGGTCATTGTTGTCATTCTTATATAGTATACATAACATTTTCTTTATACTGATTAATGTTATATATTATATATTGTGCGTTTCGTTTATACTGGTGCGTCATATATGCTCTCTATATCCTTTTTCTAATTCTTTTTTGCCTTGAGATATGCTGCGGTCATTTCCATTAGCGCCCTTTTCAGTTCTTCATTCTCCTCTTCTGCCTTATCTACTCGGTCGTAGAGCGTATCTACAGAATTACATTTTTTTGTGTACTTCACTTTCATTTCATCATACATTTCCTTCCAATCATCCAACGCCGCCTTTACCCCGTCGTAAGCCTCACCCTTACGATACACTTCATTGTTGTCGAGGGCTTCCTTGACGGCTTTGGTAGTTTCGGCTTTCCTCTTGGCGATTGTCTTCGCAGACCAGGTGTAAGGTTTGCGGGGCTTCTTCGCAGGGGTTACGTAGGCTGTGGTGGGTGGGGTCGGTTGGCTCATTATAATATACTATCGTATATACTCTTTAAGCCCTTTAAGATATAAATGATTAATATATACAACTCCATAGCAATTATTTTTGATCTAAAAGTGAGTATATATGATAGTATAGTATATGAAAAGGTAGGAAAGTAGGAAAGTGATACACCGATTTCGATGTTTCATAGGACCCGTTTTTTTTTTATTTTTAATTCTCAAAACTTTTTAAAAAAGCAATATAGTTTTCGTTCGAAATGGTGTATGGTTTTGCTACTTTCCTACCTTTTTATATATGGTCAAATAGTATATACCCCGAAGGGACAAAAAATCTTTGAAGGATTGATGGATTGGCTGATCTGACGGATTGACGGATT
>JGI24006J15134_10001004_pt1 | contig 16241 bp, 15 predicted proteins | sample LinPmetageLP53_FD_15134 | JGI IMG/M metagenome (IMG submission 15134)
CAAAAATAAATAATGGAATAGTAGAACAAGTAATTGTTGCAGAGCAAGACTTTATTGATACACAGAAAGATATATCTCCTGGTCTTTGGGTTGAAACATCTGATGAACTAAGACTAAATCCTGCAGGAGTAGGATATTCTTACGATGCAACTAGAAATGCTTTTATTCCTCCAAGACCTTTTCATAGTTGGACATTAAATGAAACTACTTGCCAATGGGACTGCCCAGCTGCTTACCCTGATGATGGAAAGAAATATGATTGGAACGAAACAACAAAAGCATGGGATGAAATAACATAATAGCTACATTGGAAGAATAAGTAGTATAAATACATTAAAGGATAATTAATATGGCAGCACCAAACAGTAAAACAACATTCATAGATTATTGCTTACGAGCATTAGGTGCACCTGTGATTGAAATAAATGTAGACGATGATCAGGTAGATGATAGAGTAAATGAAGCTCTGCAGTTCTATCAAACATATCATTCAGATGCTATCGAAAAAGTTTATTTAAAACATAAGGTCACAAATTCAACATTAACATTAAGTGCATCAGTCGCTAGTAATTTCACAGTAGGTGAGATAATTACAGGTGGAACATCCGGTGCAACAGCAATTGTGAAAACAGCTACTGGAACTAAGATTACATATAATGTATTAAAAGATTTTAGTAAAGTATTTGCATCAGAAGGAATTACAGGTACAGACTCAGGCGCGACCGCGACAATCTCTGCTGTTACTAAAGGTGATATGGAGAATGGATATGTTACAATCCCAGAATTAGTAACAGACGTACTATCAGTCATGCCAATTAAAGATGCAGTTTCATCTACAAATATGTTTGACATTAAATATCAAATGCATTTAAATGACATATACTCATTAGGGTTCTTAGGTTCATTAACAGAATATGTAATGACACAGCAATGGCTATCTTTATTAGATATGGTTATTGATGATGGTAAGAAATCTTTAAGCTTTGATAAACATAAAGATCAATTAAGGATTGATATGGATTGGGCTTTAGAAGTTGATGTAGATAATTATATCCTTATAGAATGCTATAGAGTTATAGACCCAGATTCATTTACAGAAGTTTATAATGATTACTTCTTAAAAAGATATGCTACAGCACTTATTAAAAGACAATGGGGAACAAACCTATTAAAATTCGAAGGAATGGTTATGCCAGGTGGCGTTACATTTAACGGAAGACAACTCTTTGATGACGCAAACGAAGAACTATTAAAATTAGAGGAAGAGTGTAGATTAAATTGGGAACAACCAGTCGATTTCTATACAGGATAAACCATGCCAAGATCAGTTTTCTTTTCACAGGCGGTAAGAACAGAACAAAATCTTTACGAAGATCTAGTTATTGAAAGCCTAAAAATATTCGGTCAGGATGTATATTACATCCCTCGAACATTAGTGAATAGAGATACCATTCTTGGTGAAGACCCAGCATCTAAATTCGATGATGCTTATTTAATAGAAGCTTACCTAGAGGATGTAGAAGGGTTTGAAGGTACGGGAGATTTATATTCCAAGTTTGGTTTAGAAATTAGAGACGAAGCAACATTCGTAATCTCTAGAAGACAATGGGAAAAGATCATAGGTATATTTTCTGGCGATCTAACTAACCCAAGACCTCAAGAAGGTGATGTTTTATTTCTTCCAATGACAAATTCATTCTTTGAAATTTCTTATGTCCAAGATGATTCCCCATTCTATCAGTTATCCAATCTACCAGTATACAAATTACAATGTTCATTGTTTGAATATAATGATGAAGATTTCGATACAGGCGTAGAAGGAATAGATCTGAAGACAGGGGCAAGTACCTATCAGGTAACAATGGATTTAGCTATTACAGGCGGCAATCATTTCCAAATTGGTGAAATGGTAAGCCAGGTAGTTGGAATAACAGCAGCTTCAACAAATATAGTTGTTAGAGGTGAAGTACAAAATAGAACTAAAACCTCAGCCACAATATCACAGATAGGGGTTTCTAATATAGAAGTTACAAACAGTGATGGAGTTGCTAAAGACTTTATTGTTTCTACTAGCTTTCCTTTAATTGGAGTAACTAGTGGCTATGTGGCTTATGTAACTAAAATATATGACATAAACGATACCACAAATACCTTCGATACTGATGGTGGATCTCAAAACGTTGCATTAGAAAACTTTGCAGATGGATTTATAGACTTTACAGAAAATAACCCATTCGGTGATCCTTCGGAGACATATTAATGTTCGGTACCCATTTTTATCACGCAACAATGAGAAAATCAGTAGCAGTGTTTGGTACACTATTCAATGACATTTCTGTTGTTAGAAGAAAATCAGATGGTTCTATTGTAAACCAGGTTCGAATACCATTAGCCTATGGGCCGAAACAAAAATTCCTAGCTAGATTAGATCAAGAAACAGGATTCGACGCTCCAATGGCGATTAAGTTACCCCGTATGTCTTTTGAGATTACTTCTCTAGAATTAGACGTAATACAGAAGGGGCAAAAAAGAAATAAGATCGTAGAAACCCATGGCTCAGATGTAACTAAAAAGAAAACAATCCAGAACTATACAGCATACAATATTGGTATGCAATTAAGTATACTCGCAAAGAACCAAGATGATGGTTTACAAATTGTTGAACAAATACTACCGTACTTTCAACCTGAATATACATTAACAATTAAACCTGTATCTGGTTTTGATCTTAAACAAGATGTTCCAGTTGTTTTAACTTCAGTAGCTATTAATGATGAATACGAAGGTAGCTTTGAAGAAAGAAGAGTATTAACATATACTTTAGACTTTGTTATGAAAATGAAGTTTTATGGTCCAACTGTGGATCAGGCATTAATTAGAGAAGTTAATCTTGACTTTGAAAATAAATCAACAGGTGAGTTCTACGAAGGACTAAACTATACAGTTAGACCTTCAGACACAGCAGCAACCCAGGTTGTTACAGTAGCTTATGATGAAAATCAATTTGTAGTTGGGGGAGGAACGTTCCAATATACAGTTTATGTTCTTCCATATAGTATGCAAGTTGCTACTGCAACTGCAACAAATAGTTCAGCTGATGTTCAGGTTATCAATACTACGGGTCTTCAGAAAGGGCATATTGTAACAGGAACAGGAATAAGTGGTTCACCACAAATATCTAGTATTAATTCTCCTACGAGCATAACATTAAATACATCCCAAACAATAGGAAATAATGTCGCATTAACCTTTACTGCTAATAAATATTACTTGTTTGATCAAAGACAACCTAGATTAACTCTGTATAGAGGAAACACCTATATCTTTACTCATCCACCAGCACATCCATTTAAAATATCTGAAACGTCAGGTGGAACACATACTGCTGGTGGAGTAGCTTATACAACAGGAGTAGTAACCTCTGCAATCAATAAAACAGGTACAGTAGCCGGAGCGGTTAATTCAAGCACAAGCGTAACTTTAACTGGAACAGTTGCAGGAATTCAAGTTGGTGATGCAGTCACAGGTACAGGTATTTCTGGAAGTGTTACAGTGTCAGCAATAAGTGGAACATCCTTAACACTATCAAGTGCACAAACAATTGCAAGTGGAGTTAATCTTACAATTGCAACTCATATAACAACCTTTGCAGTTGCAGAAAATGCACCTGAAAATTTATATTATTATTGTCCAAACCATATTAAAATGGGTGGAGATATAATAGTACTTACATCGTAATGGATATATCATGGATAAAAGAGATAAACTACAAAAGTCACTAGAGAAAAATCTACCAGCTGAAAAGAAAACATCAGTACAAGTCTTTCAGGATAAGAGAGATATAAAGGACGATTATGAATTCTCTAGAACAACCTACAAAGATTTAATTTCCACAGGAATGCATAGCTTGGATATACTCGCCGAGCTCGCCCGCGAGAGCGAGCACCCACGTGCGTTCGAAGTATTATCTAGAGCTATAAAAGATGTGGCTGATACTACCGAAAAGCTAATGGATCTTCAAAAACGTAAGAAAGATTTAAATAAAGAAGAACAAGAACAATTAAAGAGAGAAGCAATTACTAACAATAACCTATTCGTAGGAAGTACAGCTGATCTACAAAAAATGATACTAGACCAATCCAAAGAAAAAGATTTTATTGATGCAGAGGATTAAAAATAACGAATTCGGTTATCTAGGTAATCCTAACGTTAAGCGGGATGGAGTCGAAACCGAATTTACTAAAGAAGAGATTAAAGAATACCTAAAGTGTATGAAAGATCCTGTGCATTTTGCTAAGAAGTATGTAAAGATTATATCTTTGGATGAAGGATTAGTACCATTTGATCTATATCCATATCAAAAAAAGATGTTTAAACACTTTAATCAGAATAGATTTAGTATAGTGTTAGCATGCAGACAAAGTGGTAAAAGCATATCTAGTGTGGTTTATATCTTATGGTATGCAGTATTTCATCCAGATAAAACTATCGCGGTACTCGCGAACAAGGGCGCGGTCGCACGTGAGATGCTCGCGCGTATCACCCTCGCGCTCGAGAACTTACCTTTCTTTTTACAGCCAGGAACTAAGGCATTAAATAAAGGTTCATTAGAATTCAGTAACAATTCTAAAATAATAGCAGCAGCAACCTCTGGTAGTTCTATAAGGGGTTTATCTATTAACTTATTGTTCTTAGATGAGTTTGCTTTCATCGATGATGATGCTAGGTTTTATACATCTACCTATCCGGTGGTATCAGCAGGTAAAGATACCCAAATTATAATTTGTTCTACAGCAAATGGGATAGGTAATGTATATCATAAACTTTGGGAAGGAGCGGTACAAGAGACAAACGAATATAAGCCTTTTCGCATAGATTGGTGGGATGTACCAGGACGAAATAAGAAATGGCAGAAAGAAACTATATCCAATACATCTGAATTACAATTTGAACAAGAGTTTGGTAATACATTCCACGGAAGAGGTAATACTTTAATCGAAGCTAATCATTTGTTAGCACAGAAAAGCCATGAACCTATTTCATTTAAAGAGAATACCTGGATATATGAACAAGCGATTGAAGGCCATGAATACATAATGACGGTGGATGTTGCAAAGGGTAGAGGACAAGATTATAGTACATTTACTATCATCGATAGCTCAGTTAACCCATTTAAACAAGTCGCAGTGTTTAGAGATAACAATATATCACCAATGTTATTACCGGATATCGTGTATAAATATGCGAAGAGCTACAATGAAGCATATGTGATTGTAGAAAGTAATGACCAAGGTGCAGTAGTTTGCAATGGATTATATTATGATTTAGAGTATGAAAACATATTCGTAGAATCACAGGTAAAAGCAAATGCGATTGGTGCTACTATGACACGAAGGGTAAAACGAATAGGATGTTCTACCATAAAAGATTTAATAGAACAAAAGAAATTAGAGATAGTAGATTCAAATACAATTGTGGAAATGAGTACTTTCGTTTCAAAAGGAAATTCTTTCCAAGCAAGCTCATCTAACCATGATGACTTAATGATGAACTTAGTATTGTTTGCTTGGTTTACTACCACAGATATATTTAGATCATTAACTGATATTGACATGAAAGATATGTTATATAGGGAAAGGCTGGCAGCAATACAAGATGATATGCTTCCAGTTGGGTTTTTAGGCCAAGGTTCTGAAGATCATAAATATAGTAAAGACGAAGAAGGAAACCTTTGGTTGGAAACAGAGACCAAATTTAATAACTGGTAAAAATGAAATTTAAAGACTACATAGATCCACCAATAGTGGAAGCAACAGATACCTCAAATACTTTTGCTAGCAAACCTGTAAAGGGATTACATCTTGTTGTGCTTGGTCTTGGCGACGAGGAAGGTACATTTGCAGAAGTTATAGAAGATGTAGCTAAAAAGAAAGGTTTAAAATATAATTTAATTAATGTAGAAGAAGCTTATATAGCTGATTCAGATGTTGATATTGGTGAGGTTACATTCCATAACTTTGATGGTGAAGATAAAAAATTAACTATACAAAAAGATAAATCCATTATTTTTGTAAGAGCTGGGGCAATACAAACATTAGTATCACAAGCCTTAGTATCTACATTAGGAACATATGGATTCTTTTTAATCAACGATTTAGAATCAATGGTTTTGTGTGATAATAAACTATCTAGTACTATTACCTTAGATAGATATAATATAAGTACGCCTAAAACGGCAATGATTAATACTGTTAAGTCTATAGAAACCGCACATAGTAAAATAGGTGGTAAGTTTCCAGTTATAATAAAAACACTTACAGGTACACAAGGTGTTGGAGTATCTAAAGTAAATGATATGGCTTCACTTATATCTGTAGCACAATCCTTATGGAAATATGATGCACAGCTTTTAATCCAAGAATTTTTAGATATTAAATCCGATATTAGAACATTGGTTGTGAATGGTAACATTATAGGTGCAGCAGAAAGGATTAAACAAGACGATAAAGAATTTAGAAACAACGTACATTTAGGTGCTAAAACTGTACCATATAATCTATCGGAAGAAGAAAAAGAACTCATTAGGCGCGCTGCACGGAGCTCTGGCACTATGTATTGCGGTGTAGATCATTGTAAAGTTGGTAATAAACTATACATATTAGAGATAAACGGATCACCTGGCATACGATCTTCTTTCATGGGATACGATCCTGCAGATGGTAAAAAGATAGGTAAAAAATCAGATAAAGAAGTATTTGAAATTATATTAGATTACTTTTCTGCAGAAATTCATAGAAGACCTTTATTTAGAACCGAATCAGGCTATGTCGAAAGAATAGTAATCAATGGATTAGATACACCAATAAGAGCTAAGTTCGATACTGGTAATGGTACTAATGCTACGATGCTTCATGTAGATAAACTAGACATTGACGGTGACACAGCACACTGGGTCAAAAATGGCCAGAAGTTTAAAAATGAGATAATAGATATATCACTAGCAAAACATTTAAATACCACAGATAAAAGACCTGTGGTTGAACTAACAATAACCTTCAATAATAAACAATACACAGTTCCTTTTGGATTAACCACAAGAGACTCTGCATCAGAGATGCTTGTAAATAGGAAACTACTGAGTATATTTAAGGTATCGGTTAATCCAAACAGGAAGTTTATATTATCAGATTGGGTAGAAAGGAATGACAGGACAGATGTCTAACCCTAGAAATTTAATTAGTATAAATAAACGTATTGAATATAATCTTATTATGAATAACTTATTAACTAACTCAAAAAGAGGATAAAGCGATGGCATTTCAAGTATCACCAGGCGTTGAGGTCAAAGAGATCGACGCAACTAGCGTGATNCCCGCTGTTTCTACCAATATTGGTGGATTCGCTGGATCATTTAACTGGGGTCCGGTTNGCGAAATNAAAACAGTAGGTTCTGAAACAGAACTCGCTGAACATTTCGGTACACCAGACGACAGTACAGCTAAATATTTTCTTACAGCCGCGGCATTCTTAAAGTATGGCAACGCGCTGAAGGTAGTTCGAGTATTATCGGGGCATGACAATGCTTCTGGTGATGGTTCCGGACAACTGATTAAGAATAAAGATGATTATGATAATAACTACGCTAACGGATCCCTATCAAAGGGAGATTGGGTTGCTAAATACCCAGGCGTTCTCGGAAACAGTCTAAAAGTATCAGTAATATCGCAAGGTATTTCTAGCTTTTCAGGATGGACCTATTCAGGTTCATTTGACAGTGCTCCAGGAACTTCTGATTATGCAGTCTCAATTGGTAAATCGGGCGCAAACGACGAATTACACGTAGCAGTTATTGACGAAGATGGTTTATTAACAGGTACCGCAGGTACTGTGTTAGAAACTTTCGCATACGTTTCCCAAGGGTCGGATGCTAAGAAGAGTGATGGAACTACTAACTATTACAAAGACGTTATTAATAATAACTCTAAGTATATTTGGTGGACAGATCACAACACTAACTTAGCAGAAGCAGGCTCACTTATATCAAGTGTAGCAGGAAACAGTTTTACAACACACACATCAGCAATGGAAGCTTCCCTTGCAGGTGGATCAGACGATAACGCACCAACAGCTGGCGAAATCTTATTAGGTTACGACCTATTCGAAGACGCAGAAACAGTTGATGTTAACTTATTGTTTGCATGTCCAGATGCTAACGGCACAGAGACAATAGCAGAAGATCTTATTTCAATTGCAACAGCAAGAAAAGATTGTATGGCTTTTGTATCTCCACCGATAGAGGACACAGTAGGAAGTGCAGCTCCAGCAACAGACGTAATGGCTTTTGCAAACGGACTTACTTCTTCATCTTACGCTTCTTGCGATAGCTCAGCTCTATACGTATACGACAAATATAACGATGTATATAGATATATTGGTGCAGCAGGACACGTAGCAGGTTTATGTGCTAATACAGATCAAGTAGCAGATGCTTGGTTCTCACCAGCAGGTGTGAATCGTGGTCAGCTATTCGGCGTAACTAAACTAGCATACAATCCTAAAAAAGCAGATAGAGATACATTGTACAAAGGNAGAGTAAANCCATTGGTTTCTTTCCCAGGACAAGGTATGATGTTATTTGGAGATAAAACTCTNCTTAGCAAACCTTCTGCATTTGANAGGATNAACGTTCGAAGATTGTTNATAGCACTNGAGAAAGCAATTTCNACAGCTNCTAAAGCACAATTATTTGAATTTAATGACGAATTNACAAGAGCAAACTTCCGTAATATGGTAGAGCCGTTCTTGAGAGACGTTAAAGGTAGACGTGGCGTTACAGACTTCTCAGTCGTTTGTGATACTACTAATAATACCGGAGCGGTTATTGATGGTAACAGATTTGTGGCAGATATTTTTATCAAGCCAGCAAGATCTATTAACTTCATTACACTTAATTTCATAGCAACAAGAACAGGCGTCGATTTCTCAGAAATCGCCGGCTCATAAGGGGTAATTCACAATGGCAATATTAGGCGTAGACGATTTTAAATCTAAGCTAGTTGGCGGTGGTGCTCGTTCTAACCTTTTCAAGGTTACAATGAACTTCCCTGGCTATGCAAATGGCGATGTAGAACTTACATCATTTATGTGTAAAACAGCTCAATTTCCATCATCAGTGGTAGCACCGATTATGGTTCCATTCAGAGGAAGACAACTTCAGTTAGCTGGAGATAGAACTTTTGAACCTTGGTCCATAACGATTATCAATGATACTGGTTTTGAAGTACGAAATGCTTTTGAAGCATGGAGTAATGGTATTAACGGTCACAATTCTAACACTGGTCTAAGTAATCCTACTGACTATCAAGCAGATGCTATTATAGAGCAACTTGATAAAGAAGGTAATGTTACTAAGACTTACGATTTTAGAGGGCTTTGGCCTTCCAACATCGGTGCTATCGACGTTTCATATGAAACTGCAGATACAATTCAAGAGTTTACTGTTGAATTACAAGTACAGTATTGGGAATCAACTGGAACCACATCTTAATTAGGTTCATAAATATATAAGACGAGGGGAACTTAACGTTTCCCTCTGATTATATCAGGAATATATAGTATGGCAGAATTTTTCGGATTCGAAATTAATAGAAAAGGAAAGGACAAAGAAGTTCCTAAAGTTTCCTTTGTACCAAATACAGAAGAAGACGGCGCAGGTGTTATAACCAGTGGCGGACATTTTGGTGCATATATTGATCAAGATGGCGGCAACGCAAAAAACGAAGTAGAACTTATTTTAAAGTATCGTGACGTGTCAGCTCAACCAGAGGCTGATGCAGCAATCGAAGATATAGTGAATGAAGCAATCGTGGGAGATCATAACGATGTTCCAGTGGATATTGTTTTAGATAAAGTAGACACTTCAGACAAAATAAAAAAATTACTAAAAGNAGAATTTGATCATATACTAGAGTTACTTAACTTCAATAGTTTTGGTCATGATATTTTTAGAAAATGGTACATTGATGGTAGATTACCTTACCACATCATTGTAGATGACAATCTTAAAAATGGTATTAAAGAGCTTCGATACATCGATCCTACCAAATTAAGAAAAGTAAAAGAAATAGAAGAAGAGGAAGATCCTAAAACAGGAGCTAAACTCATNAAGAAACAAACAGAGTTTTTTATATNCCANGACAATGCTCTTGGAAAATATAATCAAGGACTAAAAATACAACCAGATGCTATTGCTTATGCAACATCTGGNATGTTAGATGGTCAAAGAAAAAGAATCTTATCCTATTTACATAAGGCTATTAAGCCNGTAAATCAATTAAGGATGATGGAAGATTCNTTAGTTATATACAGAATATCNCGTGCCCCAGAACGTAGGATATTTTATATTGATGTTGGTAACTTACCTAAGGGTAAAGCCGAAGAGTACCTAAAAGGTATTATGAATCAATATAGAAACAAATTGGTGTATGACGCAAAGACTGGTGATATCAAAGATGATAAAAAGCATATGAGTATGCTTGAAGATTTCTTCTTACCACGTAGAGAAGGTGGAAGAGGAACAGAAATCACCACGCTACCAGGCGGCGAGAATTTAGGACAAATAGATGATATTGTATATTTTCAGAAGAGATTATATAAAGCATTGAACGTTCCTATGAATCGATTAGAACAAGAGGCTCAGTTCTCATTAGGCAGATCTTCCGAGATCACCAGAGATGAGATTAAGTTTAAAAAGTTTATTGATCGATTAAGAAAAAGGTTTTCAGATCTGTTTTTACAGTTACTTAAAACTCAATTACTTCTAAAAGGTATATTGACTGAACAAGATTGGGCACAGTGGAAAGAATCTATTGCGTTTGATTTTATTGAAGACAACTACTTTAGTGAATTAAAAGAGTCAGAGATGTATAAAGAAAGATTTGAAATGTTAAGTTCATTAGATGAATTTATGGGTACTTTCATATCAAAAGAGTGGGTTCAGAAGAATATTCTACGATTCAACGATGATGATATTGAAACTATGCAACAACAAATTGATGATGAAGAGAAAGCAGGGGATCTTGATATGCCAGATCCGGAAGATCCGAGATTTGGGTAATACCAAGAACTTTGTACGTATAAATATATAACACAGGATTAAATAATGGAAGTTACAGATATAATTAAACAAGTGAATGACGGTGACAATGTGAAAGCAAACAAAACGTTTGACACTGTTATGGGAATAAAGCTGAAAGATGCTTTAGACGCTAAAAAAATAGAACTTGCAGGTAGTATGATCGACAGGAAGATTCCAGTTGAAGAACCTACAGAGCAAGAAGCATAATTACGGAGATAACTCATGAAGTTAATTTCAGAGTATACAGATAGTAATATAACAAATTACATTACCGAAGATAAAAAAGGTAATAAAAGCCACGTCATAGAAGGCGTGTTTATGCAGGCCGATAAGAAAAATCGAAATGGCCGTGTATATGAAAAAAAGATTCTAGAATCAGCTGTTAACAAATATGTTAAAGAGCAGGTGATTACTGGTAGAGCGGTTGGTGAGTTAAATCACCCAGAAGGACCGACTATCAACCTGGATAAAGTTTCTCACAAGATTACTGACCTTAAATGGGAAGGAAATAATGTTGTGGGTAAGGCATCAATACTTAATACTCCTATGGGTAATATCGTTAGCGGTTTACTTGAAGGCGGAGTTAAGCTTGGTGTATCAAGTCGTGGTATGGGAAGCCTTGTGCAAAAAAATGGTGCTAGTTACGTGAATGGTGACTTTATGTTATCAACAGTAGATATAGTCCAAGACCCTTCAGCTCCAGAGGCATTTGTCAATGGAATTATGGAAGGTGTGGACTGGATATGGGATAACGGCATATTAAAAGCGCAAGACATTGAATTAATTGAGACTGAAATAAAGACTGCAAAGAATATCAACTCTTCGGATGTTGAGATCAGAGCCTTTAAGAATTTCCTCTCGAAACTTGTAAATAAATAATCCGAGGAGGATAACGACAATGTCAGAAGACGTAAATAACGTTGAAGAACTGTCAATTGATGAGCAAGCTTCTGAAGTAAGCGAAGAGCAACTAAACGATGAAAATCAAGTAATCGAAGATGTTGTTGAAGATGCTAACGAGGAAGTTGTTGAATCAGCAGAAGAAGAGCTAGAAGAAGCTAAAAAGAAAGAGGATGATCTTGAAGAAGATGCTCCAAAATCTGTAGCTACTCCTAAAACTAAAGCTGGTGTAATACAAGCCGCAGTTGATATGTTAAAGTCAGCAAAAAAAGAAGACGCACAAAAACTATTTGCAAAAATGGCAGCGATTTCTGAAGATGAAGTAGACGAAGATAACGACGAAGAAGTTGGAGATGCTGATAAAGCATTGAAAGCATCTTTACCGAAAAAGAAGAATGAATTAAAAGCTAAAGCGAAAGTAGAAGCTCTTGATTTTTCTGATGATCTAGATACTATTATCGCAGAAGAAGCTACATTGAGCGATGGGTTCAAAGAAAAAGCAAGCACAATTGTAGAAGCAGTACTAACAAGTAAATTAGCTGAAACAGTAGAGCGCTTAGAATCTGAATACGTGCAAAACTTAGAAGAAGAAGTTTCTGAGATTCAAGCTTCAATGGTAGAGAAAGTAGATTCATACTTAAACTATGTTGTTGAAAATTGGATGAAAGAAAACGAAGTATCAGTTAGCCAAGGTCTTAGGACTGAGATTGCTGAAGACTTTATGACTTCACTTCAGTCAGTGTTCAAAGAACACTATATTGAGATACCAGAAGGTAAAGAAAACTTGTTAGATGAACTATCTGACCAAGTAGCTGAACTAGAGGAATCTCTAAACAAAACCACAGAAGATAACATCGCACTACACGGAGCTAATCAGTCACATGAGAAAGCTGCTATAGTAAGAGAAGCATCTTCAGGGCTTGCAGAAACCGATGCTGAGAAATTTGCTAAGTTGGTGGAAGATGTAGAATTTGATAACAAAGAAACTTTCGAACAGAAAGTAGCTACTATCAAAGGATCATTTTTCAAAGGCGAAGTAACTGAATCAGTTGACGAAGTAAATAGTATGGCAGGGGAAGATACAGCAGAAATTGTTGAAGTTTCCGAATCCATGGCTAGATACACTCAGGCTATAACTAAATTTAATAAATAATAATCTATAGGGGAAAACATAAATGTTTAACGCAGATTCACAATTAATGGAAAAATGGGGCCCGGTCTTAGACCACGAAGGCGCTCCTGAAATCCAAGACAGATATAAAAAAGCTGTCACAGCAAGGCTTCTTGAAAACCAAGAAATCGCTTTACGTGAAGAACAAGCACAGGCCCAAGGTAACTATATTTCAGAAGCAGCAGCAGCTAATAACATTAGCGGTAGTGCTCCTAACAATATTGGTACTTTTGATCCAGTTCTTATTTCTTTAGTAAGACGAGCCATGCCTAACCTCATCGCTTATGATATCGCTGGCGTTCAGCCAATGACTGGTCCAACAGGACTTATCTTCGCAATGAAATCCAAGTACGCAACACAAGCTGGAACAGAAGCATTCTTTAATGAAGCTGATACAGACTTTTCTGGTACTGGTACTCATCAAGCAGAACCTACTGGATTAGGTGGAGCAACTGATGCTGATTCTGACGGTACTATCGCAGATACAGCAGTAGCTGACATCACTAACACATTCGGTACAGGTCTTACTACAGCAGCAGCAGAAAGATTAGGAGTTGGCGAGTCCGGCGACGGTTCTTTCGGCGAAATGGCTTTCACAATTGAAAAAGCTACAGTAACTGCTAAGTCAAGAGCTTTAAAAGCTGAGTACACAATGGAACTAGCACAAGATCTTAAAGCGATCCACGGTTTAGATGCAGAAGGCGAACTAGCTAACATCTTATCAGCTGAAATCCTAGCGGAAATCAACAGAGAAGTAGTTAGATCAGTTCTTACATCTGCTAAAATCGGAGCTTTACAATCTTCAACAGCCGTATCCGGTATCTTTGATGTCAACACTGACTCAGACGGTAGATGGATGGTTGAGAGATTCAAAGGTCTTATCATGCAACTAGAAAGAGAAGCAAACGTAATTGCTAAAGAAACAAGACGTGGCAAAGGTAACTTTGTACTTTGTTCTTCAGACGTAGCTTCAGCTCTAGCAGCTGCTGGTCTTTTAGACTACACTCCTGCATTAAGTGCAAACTTAAACGTAGATGATACTGGTAATACATTTGCTGGTGTCTTAAACGGCAGAATGAAAGTTTACATAGATCCATATGCGACTGTAGACTTTGCATGTGTTGGTTATAGAGGTTCAAATCCATACGACGCAGGACTATTCTATTGTCCATACGTTCCTTTAACTATGGTTAAAGCAGTTGGTGAGAATGACTTCCAGCCTAGAATGGGATTCAAAACAAGGTACGGCATGATTGCTAATCCTTTTGTAGCTATTGATGGTACTATCGGGACAGCTCGAACTAACCAATACTTCAGAATCTTCAGAATTGACGACATAATGGTGTAAATCATTAGTTAATTCTAATTCTTTAAAAGGGGTACTTCGGTGCCCCTTTTTTTGTATACTAGCTTTTTAAATCATATAAATAATACCATGGCATTAACAACTAATAAGAACTTTCTTAGCCCAGTAGGTTTTGGGTTTAAAATAGATACCACAGAGTTTCCAAATCTGGAATACTTCTGCACGGCAGTTAACTTACCAGGAATTACTTCAGGCGACACACCTTTGCCTTATCGAGGAGTTAATATAGCTATGTCTGGTGATCGTATGTCATTCGAAGATCTTTCTATAAGGTTTAACATAACAGAAAATATGGAAAACTACATAGAAACATTTAATTGGATGCATAATCTAATTCAAAGAAAAGATGCCGATAAGAACTATAAGAATGACGCAACGTTATTGATCTATAGTTCACACAACAACGTCAATCAGGAAATAAAATTCTATGATGTATTCCCAGTACAATTAAGCTCAGTAGAGTTTAACGCCCAGGGTACAGATATAGAATATTTACAAGCGGACTTAGTCCTTAAATATACCTCGTTTGAATTTGCAACCATAGGAGGGGTAACCCAAACTCCACCTAATACAGGATCTAGTTCTAGTGGTGGCGCTGAGGGCGGCGGAGGCGGCGGAGGCGGCGGCGGATACTAGATAGAATAGGGGTTTACTTTTCAGGTAAACTATGGTATAATAGACATTATGAATAATCTTGAATCAATATTAGAGATGTGGAAGAAAGACAGTGTAATCGATGAGATGAACCTGGATGAATCTTCTAGATCTACAGCAAAACTACACTCCAAATACTTAGAACTATATACTGTCAATCGACTTAAATCCAAGAAATTAGATCTGGAATTAAAAGTTATATTAAGAGATAAGTTTAATCATTACAATGGAAAACTAGACCAAGAGAGTTTAGATCGTCTTGGATGGGATTACGATCCGCTAAATGGATTAACAGTACTTAAATCNGACATGGATAAGTATTACGATGCTGATCCTGTNATACAAGCCCACCAAACAAAAATGATATACACTGAAGAAATGGTATTAGCATTAAAAGAAATACTAGATACTGTTAAGTGGAGACATCAAACTATTAAGAATATGATTGAGTGGCGTAAGTTTACTAGCGGAATATAAATAGTACTGTATGGACCAGATTAAAATAACAAAAAAGAACGAAGCATTTCTGTTTATAGAAACAGATGCTAGCGTGGAAATGGAATTAACAGAACATTTTTGTTTCTTTGTACCTGGATATAAATTTATGCCAGCGTATCGTAACAAATTCTGGGATGGAAAAATACGCCTATTTGATACACGCAAAAAGACATTATACGTTGGTTTATATAAGTACCTAAAAGAGTTTGCAGCACAGCGCGGATACGAAGTCCTAACAAGCGATTCTACACAGTATGGAAGCGTAGAGCCGGAAAGATTACCATTAGATTTTGGGCGTGCACCTATATTAACTGCCAATCAAATACCTATTGAACCAAGAGATTACCAATTTAAAGCATTAGAACATGCACTAAAAGAAGAAAGAAGCTTACTGCTATCTCCTACTGCCTCTGGTAAATCCCTTATTATATACCTTGCAGCCAGATGGTACATCGAGCAAGATCCTAGCATGAAGATCTTAATTGTTGTTCCTACTATATCTTTGGTTGAACAAA
>JGI24006J15134_10001007_pt1 | contig 16236 bp, 30 predicted proteins | sample LinPmetageLP53_FD_15134 | JGI IMG/M metagenome (IMG submission 15134)
GGGATACCTCAGATTGTCACCATGAGAGTGGAGATGGTCAACTGTCGATAGGCAGGCGTAGGTGCAGTCGGTCAAAAATAAGATGAATTTTCATCTTGGGGACTGACTTGTGGGTATGAAAATAGTCCCACTCGACTACTTTACCTTTAACAAGCCTTAAATAATACCTTTATAAAGTTTTAACGTGGTAAGACGAGATACCGATCATTATTGTGTAGAATGTAATGCTATACTTCCTTGGAGATATAAAGGACGGCAAAGGATTTATTGTAGTAACACCTGTAGAAATGAATATACGAAAAAGAAAAAATCTACGTAGACGGTGGCACTCATAAAAGTCGCATATGCCTAGTTGACGGTAGTAAAACCATAGTAAAGATCAGGGGTAACGACAGTATTGTTTATACAAACAATGAGTTGGAATACCTTGCACTAAAATATGGATTAGAATATGTCAATAATAATTATCCTAAAAAACAAATAACAATATACAGTGACTCTATGCTTATAGTCAATCAGATAAATGGTAAATGGAGGGTTACGACACCAAAATTAGTACCATTATACTATAAATGTTTAAAATTACTTAAACCAAACATAATTATAAAATGGACTAAAAGAGATTTAAATAAAGCAGGATGGGTGTTGGATGATCTACTGAGAAAATCTAAACTTTTGAAGGGTAAGTAGTATTAGATATTTCACCTATAGCATTGTTTTCTTTAAAATGATTTAACATCTTACTAAATAACACTGCATCACTTTCATAAAGATTACCAGTTCTTGTTTTTTTTACAAAACTTGCAAATTTTCTAAATAATTCCTTGTCTTCCCACGAAACACATATGGTTGTATGTGAATTACCAATTTTACGTCTTGCCATATTTAATCATTTATACAATATTATATAAACCTTTAGATTTCATATTGTTTTTTAGCTTCTTTAATAGGAATAAATGGTATGGTTATAGGTAGCCAAATCATACCCCATCTTATCCAAATCTTAATTGTTTTTTTATTACCATACCAGTTGTCATGTACAATAACTGTTGCCGCTGCACTTTTAGTACCTGCTTTACCTTCTGGTGAATCATATTTTCTAGTAATATGAAAAGTTCCAACAGCATCTTGATAAATAGCATGTAATAACTCATGACCAAGTGGCATTACATTCTGTCTAATAATAAATGGATTTTTAACATCATTAACAAACATGTAAATCACCTTAGATCCTGTAACACCCCATGCTATTCCATCACTGGTTTCAACGTTTAGATGTTTATAATATACTTTGAAGTCTTCTTGGTCGGTGACAGGTATTATGTTAAGTGTCCAATTTTCTTCAAAATTTTGCCATGCTCTATATCCAGAATTACTAACTCCATTATGACCATTTATCATAATAATACGCTGTATAATGTCATTGTATTTCTTTTGGTCTATATTTTTAGTGAAATAGTGTATATTAGAGAAATAATGTATCATGATTAGCAATTTCATTAACAACATATAAATATTGTTGATTATATAAGAAAATATGGGCACGAAAATCAAAGGCAAGTATGCAGGTCAATGTAAAATATGTGGAAGTGACTGGAAAGTTGGAGAAGACATATTCTATCAAAAAGATCCTAAAGCAATTTGCTCAGACAAAGAATGTTTTGAAGAACAGGGTGGAAAATTTACCCCTTACTCTGGACAAGGAACATTAACAAATACTGCTGGATGGGGCAAAACTCCAATAATAACAAAGTTACCTGAAGTAGAAATAAGTGATGAAGTTAAAAAAATCACAGAATACTGGGATCAATTCTTTGTTGTTGCACATCATAAGACAAAAGCTGTATATCCACAGGAAGACGTTAATGGTGACAGGTTTGGTCAAATCAGATCAAAGATGATGGATCAATTCATGGGACTTACAAATCTCATAAAAGAATAGATTTATATAATCCTTTTTTTATTATACTACCATGAATGTAAGTGAAGTTCTAGACATCAAAGGTTCACATGAGAATTCTCAAAAACTAGTTGCTGGTGATAAAATTACCATACAAAGTTTTAAGATCAAGAACGTTGATGAAGTAGGTGCTGAAGTTGTTGAAATTGAAACCACAGAGGGACTGCGACACTCATTCGGTAAAACCGTTATTGGTCAAGCCAAAAGCGATTACTGGAAAGATGTTGTAGCAAAATGTGTTGACAAAGATGCAGCAGATGGCTTGGATGCCTATGTAGTTGAGAAGGAAGCTGAGAAGACAGGCAGAATGATGCTATGTCTATCTATGTTTCCACCAAAAAACTAATAAATAACTCCAACCTTTTTATTTTTATGAATCCAGATAAACAACATGCCGAAGATTGGTACCATGTAAAGAAATACAATGAAGATATGTTTAATGTGACAGGTGATATGAAATATCAGCATAGAGTAAATGCATGTGATAGATTATTAGCAACAATTAAATAATAATCATTCACACAACTTATACATGAAAGTATGCAAAAAATGCAATAAAAGAGATCTTGAGTGGAATAAGTCATGGTTTGAATACAGTGGTAAATGGCAGTTAAACAATCATAAAGATAAAGATGGCGAATGGTGTGTCAACAATAATAAAAAACAAAAGGAAACAAAGTTAACAAAAAAAGATTTTACGATATGTCCTCTATGCAGTGAATCAAATTTTGGTTATTGTTTGAATAGTGAGTATGAGGAACATAAGCGACTACATCATCCAAATGGCGAGACTAGAACAAATGAGTATTTTCAGTGTTAATATATAACTTTATATTGAGGTAATTATATCAATAGGTAGAATGTTTTCGAAAAAAATCAAGATAGAACTTGATAAAAAAGATGATATTATACATTTAGAACCTATAAGTGATATACATATTGGTCACGTTGGTTTTGATGAAGACTTGTACAAAAAAAGAATTAAGGCTATATGTAAAGATGAAAACAGATATACATTCTTTGGTGGAGATGCATTGGATGCAATTACGACTTATGATAAAAGATTTAATCCAGATATGAGTTTGGAACATGACATAGACAATCAAAGACAAAAGTGGCAAGAGATGACACAACCACTTATAGACATTCAACATAAACAAGATAATGATAAAGGTAATGAGAAGGTATGGGGATTTTTCCACGGTAATCATGATTATAAGATACCACAAATAACTAGGTCATATTTGGAGAATACCATGTGTAATCCTAACGGATTTACATTCATGGGTAGTCGTGGCGTAATGGGACTTGAAGTAACTTACAAAAAGAAAATTTTATCACAATGGTCTATACTATTCATACATGGTAGTGGTGGGGGTAAACCAGAAAGAATGATGGAACAGATGAAACATAATGCATACTATGACATATTCCTATGTGGACACCTACATCAAAAGCGATATCAACCAGAAGTCGTTTATGACTTTGACTGGGGAACTGGAAAGACATGGGAAAGAGACATACACCTAGGTAATACAGGTACTTTTTGTAAGACTTTGATAGAAGACACAGATGGTTATATGGATAGAAAGAATGAAATTATAGGTTCACAGTTAGGAACATTAACATTATCATTTAATTCAGAGGAGGGTACAATAAATGGTCATATCTAGAACCGTTAGACCTAAGAAGAAGATACTCACAAGTATTGTATCAGTGGAAAAGTCTAGAAGAGTGTCAACACGTAATAGAATTATAAACACTTTAGGGATTTATAAGAGAGGATTGCCTTTGACTGAAATACAGTATAAAGGTGATATATCAAGTATGGGTAACCTGCATCACACAATAAAATTCATGGTTAGGGCAGGAGAAGTGGATAAGATAAAATGTCCTCATTGTAATAGTACAGAACTATATAAATTGCACATATAACCCTTGTATAATTAGACAAGTTTATATTCCCAAAGAACAAATAGTTCACATGTTTATCAATATTTGTTGGAAACAAAACGGTGAAGTTAAAAAAGCGTTACAACCTATCAATAAAGCTAGTAAACTAATCCAAGAGATGGAGAATCAAGGAGTTAAAACTTGGTTCGAGCTAGAACAAACAGCATAATCCATACACCACCCTTTTATTTTTTATTCTCTACCTCTATTCACAAATATAGTTACATAATTAATTAACATTTTCGTGACTAATATCTTTTTTTTTCTAACTTTTTTTGTGACTAAATAGTTAATTAATTAATTAACTTTATTTTTTCTGTATTAGACTATCTGTAATATTATTATTTTTATTAGATACACATATATATCCATAAGTTAATTAACTTTTATGCAGTTTAAGAAAACAACTACTATATCAATAAGTCCAAGTATTGTACCTATATTTCAATCATTTGATACTCTCAGACCTAAAAATACTTCATTTAGTTTATTTTTAGCAATGGCAGTAGAAGAATATGTAAAAAGTTATAAAAAAATAACAAATTCAAAGTATCCTAGAATTATGGATAGAATGGATTTATGGCATGATTGTATTAAGGACTTGTCAAATGATGACTTGGTTAAAATAAATAAAAAAGTAATGCAGTTACAAAACAAATTAAGAATGGAACTGGAGAGTAGAGTATGATAGAGTACACTGATTCAGCAAAGATAGATGTATTAAAAAAAGCATTGATAGATCACAGATACACAGATGTTATAGATAGTCTTAGACCAAACAGTACAATTTCAATAAATCCTTCACAAAAAGGTTTTATAGACATATACTTACAATATCCAAATGACTTTTTAAACTCATTACGTGAGGCAATTTATCGTATAAGAGCACAAAAAGACGGTAATTTAGAGTTAATTATTTCTTCATTTGCTGATGTCAAAATAAATCTTATTGGTGAACTGTTAATGAATATGCATGACATTAATACCAAACATGAAAACACCACTGTTACATTTGAGTGTCAAGTATTGGCAACTGATTCTCCAAAATCATATATTAAACAAGCTAAATTTGACTGTCCTTTATGTGGAAATGAGTATGAAGAGAAATGTAACATTGATAGAATAATAGTATCACCTATATGCCATAACCCTTCATGTAAAAAATCAAAAACAATGATAAGAACAAGTGAAATGATAACAGATGATATACAGACTATACTTATGCAGGAACCAATGGATAAGAGTAAAAAGAGTTCACCTGTAATTTTTACAGGTAAACTGGTAGGTAAGTTGGTTAGAACTTCATATGTAGGACAGAATAAACTAATTACAGGTTTGTTCAGAACTGCTGTTGACTTTAAGAAAAATGAACATGAGGTGTTTATAGACGTGATGTCAGTACAGGATATGGATGAAAACAAGCCAACATTACCTGATGAGAGTGAAATTAAACAACTTACAATTGATTCACAGCAGGATGGATTCATAGACAAAGTGATTAATTCTTTTGCACCAGCAATATTTGGATATAATGACATCAAATTAAGTATATTATTACAGTTAGCAGGTGGTGTTAAGACACAAAAAAGAGGAGATATTAACTTATTTTTAATAGGAGATCCAAGTATGGCAAAAAGTGAACTGTTAAAATTTGCAAGTAAATTAGTTACAAAGTCAATTTATACAAGTGGTAGAGGTAGTAGTGCAGCAGGATTAACTATAGGTATTGTGAAGATGGGTGATGGAAGAAGTATTGCACAAGCAGGAGTATTACCTATGTGTGATGGTGGACTGGCATGTATAGATGAGTTTGACAAGATGGGTGAACAGGATAGAAGTGCAATGCACGAGGCTATGGAACAACAGACAGTAAGTATAGCAAAAGCAGGTATAGCAATGACATTACCAAGTCGTACAAGCGTACTTGCAGCAGCAAATCCAAAATGGGGTATGTATGACAGTGATAATTCTCTAAGGGATAATATCAATGTTCCAGCACCGTTACTAAGTAGATTTGATTTGATATGGCTTATTCAAGACAAGGTAAATATGACAAGTGACAGACTTAAAGCAAATCATATTTTGGAATCATTTGAAATGTCTATGGGCGACCGTTGTTATTTACAAGAGGATAACTTGGCTAAATATATTAACTATGCAAAAACATTCAGTCCAAAACTTAACGGAGAGGCAAAGAAAACACTTTTGGATATATATGAAAAGATGAGAAACGTAAGTTCAAAGAGTGACATTCCAATAGGTACTAGACAGTTGGAAGCAATAGTAAGACTTAGTATGGCATATGCAAAGTTACATTTTAAAGAAGAGGTTGGTAAGAGTGATATAAATATAATAAGAATTTTACTTGAAAAACAGTATGAATCATTTGGAAGCAGTATAAGTCAAGGCGGTGTACAGACACAGATATTTGTAGACGGTAAATCTGTAAAGGAACATGACGTGTTAACTGTATGGAACTCTTGTAAAAACATAGAGGGTAATGTAAAATTGAGAGAATTTGAGAAAGCATTGATAACAAGTGGCATGACCAAAGAAAAAGCAGAGTCAACAATATCAAAATGGGAAAACAATAATGCCATCAAACTTAATGGTGACGGCACATATACAAGAATATAGCAAGATTAATATTGAAGTATGATTATTAGGTTGTTGTGATGGTTATTGAAGACGACTCCATCGAGTCAGATAAAGCACTGGACGAAACTCAGACTCCCACGGAAACAACGGAGATAGCATCAGTTGATTTAGAACTCGGGGTAGATCAACTTAAAGGTGTTGGCTCTGTTACTCAGAAGAAATTAGAGACCTTCGGTGTAACCTCACTCATAGATCTATGTATTAGAGGTGCTCAGGAAATCAAGGAAATTACAGGGGTTGCTAAACCTACTTGTGACTCTTGGGTATTTCAATCACAAAAACTCTTAGAAGATAATGGTCTTATTAGGAGAAGTGATATGAATACAAATGAACTATGGGCATATCAAAAAGCATATCCTGTCATTTCAACAAAGTGTGATGAAGTTGACAATCTGATTAGCGGTGGCGTAAGACCAGAAGCAACATATGAGGTATATGGAGAATTTGGAGCAGGAAAGACACAGTTTTGCAACTCTCTTACAGTTGAGACTATCCATGATGGAAACAATGTTATTTGGATAGATTGTGAAGATACGTTCAAACCAAATAGAATTGCTGAGATGTTAAAGGCAAGAGAATATGCAGAAAATGACGAAGATGTAAGTAAGTATCTTAATCAAATTACTTACTTATACTGCCCAAATACAGAACAATTAATGGGTACAATCAACGGTCTTAGTAAAATATTAGATCTTAAGAAACCTAAACTTGTAATATTAGACGGAGCAATAGGACAGTTTAGAGAAGAATATCTAGGTAGAGGAACATTAGCAGAAAGACAAATGCAAATAGCAAGATTAATGAGTCATATTAAGAATATATCTTTTTATTTTAGATGTGCTGTAGTTTTCACTAACCAAGTACAGAGTGATCCAAGTATGATGTTTGGTGATCCTATAAAACCAATAGGTGGAAATGTTGTTGCACATGCAAGTACTTACAGATTATATTTTAAGAAGTCTGGTAAAAAGAGATTGGCAAGAATGATAGACTCACCTGAACATGCTATGGCAGATGCTGAATATATTTTAGATGCTAAAGGCATGTCCAATGTCGAGTAAGAAAGAAGAAAGTGATAATCTTAAAAGAAAAATTGCTTCAAAAAAACAATTCGATTTAAAATGCAAAGTTTGCCATAAAAAATATGGGAAATTTTTTACGTTTCACCACAAACAGTATATTGAGGGGGAGAAGATATACAAAGATTTTAAGACAACCTATGACTACAATCTATACATACTACCAATAGTTGACAAAGATCCCAACCGTTTTGCCCTTCTTTGTAAAGGTCATCATACTCTTGTAGAGAAACTTAAACGATTTAAGTTGGATAAATTGGAGAGATTATTCAAAGTAGTCAAGGAGAGTAAGTAATGGAAATAATAGGACAGGGGGAAGTTGCAACACTAGAAATAATGAAGGAAATGTTTGGAAATAGTTCTGAATATATGACACAGGTTAAACTGTCTAACATGGTTACTCCTGAATATCTTGAGACATTTAGTGATAGACAGTTAAAGGAAACAATAGACATAGTAGTAGTTACTGTATTTGAAAATCTAGCAATAAGAGTACAGGACAAACACCATGCTAGTGCAAGAATGGCTACAATAGATAACATTCAAAAGAACATGCTAGAATGGAATGGGTGGAAAGTTATAGATATTTGGCATTATGAGTGCAAGGAACTTTGGAAGGATAAGGTCAATACCAAATCAAGATTAGAGTTAGAATTGGCTATAAAAGAGTCAAGTGTGGACTAAGTTTATATATATGTAATATTAACAATCTGAGTGTACAGAAATTCTTACCAAATAACAGAGGATATTTTAGATACAGTATCATATAGTGGTAGAAACGGCATACCAATCACTCCCTTAATAAGGAAATCTAATCTTTCACATAAAAGAATGCTTGGGTTTATTAATAAACTTACACAATCAAACTTAGTAAATAAGATAGAATCTGATGGAAAAATAACTTTTGTTATAACAGAGAAAGGTAGAGTTTATCTTGACGAATACAAAAAGTTCTCAAATATTGCTGAAAATTTTGGTTTAGAACTATAAACATGTATAAATAGTATTAGTTATAACATATAATATGATTTATCCTGCATGTAAAGATGACAAACATTTTCAATGTCCTGTACAATATGCTGGATTAGAACCATGTGCCTGTCACTGTCATAAAGTAATAGGCAGTGGATAATGAGATGCAAATTATGTTATGAAACTTTTAAATCCTGTGGCTGTACAGGAAAACATTGCTGGGAATCATCACAACATTGTTTCAAGTGCCACTACATGGGAATAAATCAAAACTTATCTAAAAGCATTAAAGTATGAAATGTCAACGTTGTAACGAGGAAATGGATCATATGACAGTTTGTCATCAAATATGTCCTAATTGCGGTTCAGTATTAGATTGTAGTGATGGTGTTGAAGACTAACAGGAAAGAAATGATGTATCTACATTCTTTCTCCTTCCATTCGGCTAAGTCGGGCTCTAATCTATCTTAGACGTTCCGAGAAACCTATTATTGATCCTAATTGCTATTATATATATATTTAGGCATGAATACCATACTAATATTTAAATCCTATTAAAAATACCAAATATTATGGTGAATTCAGATTTCCGTGTATGTGGAGACGACCGTGGAGTATACTATCCTAATACTGATAGAATAATAATATTTTTAAATCAACATGAAACATTGGATGACTTACTTAGTACTATAACTCATGAATATATTCATTTCTGTATAGGTGAATCAGGGGAATTAATGGATGATGATCAGGAAGAAAGAATTATTTATGTTATGAGTTGGGCTGAAGATTATTTAGTGTAGGGCTTGGTTTTATATTTATTTTGTATATTCTAGTCTTATGTCTAACAAGACCATGACAACAATCACATCTTAGTCTACCAAGAGTTTTCTTTTCTTTATATAATTTTGATTCTGGAATAAATGTTGAACATTTTTGACAATAGTGATTTTTCTCATTTAATTTATGAATATATAATGAGCAATAAGAATTACACACATGATGCTGTATGTGTCATATTATATATCTGTTTCTCTATTCTGTATAATATCTACTAACTTCTTAACATTATACCTACGTTTTTGATACAACTGTTGTTTCTCTTTATGTTTGTCTCTTTTCTCCTTGTCATAGTTTGGTTTCTTAACTAACATTCTTGCATTTGCACGTTTAATCATATCTGCCTTATACAGTTTCTTATGTTCTTCTAACTTTCTATGTTGAGTACGACAACTGTTATCACAGTATCTTAACAAGTGTTCATGTATTAGCGGTTTACAGCAGTACTGACAACCCTTAATATTCTTAATTATTACAGGTTTAACTACTTTAGCGTATTTTCTAACATGGTTACTATGCATCCTACATGTAACAGAGCAATAGAATACACCTGTACTCTTTGTATTATTGTTCATGACTTCATTACATCCTATGCATCTCCATCTGATCATGGGAGACTTTCTACATTTCATGCATGCCCTTTTACTTGGATGTGTAAACTGTTTCTCTACAATGTTTGCAGGGATATTTGCATCACAATCAATGTTAATACAGGTGTAGTCACCATTCCACACCTCTTTCTTAGGAGTTTTCAACTTTCTTTAACTACAGGTTTTGCCAATTCTTTGTCTATTAATATTTGGCAGTCATCACACACGTCAAGTTCTTCATACTTATGAGTCATCAGTTCTTGCCCACAGATATTACAAATCATAACAGTAGTCATACTAATGAATTATTTATATGTTGTCCTTGTGTACTGAAGAACCATATAACATCTCTTCACATATCTCTTCATATAGTTCACTAACATTAACTTTTGTTAACTTTCTACATCTGCCGTCACGTATCTTATTCATTGTATCTATCAAGTTTTCAGGTGACATTGGTGTTATATCTTTAATGTCATCAATATCATTGTCTTTAAACTTCTTTATCATTGAATCTACCACCATAACTGACATTGTATGTAATATGAATCGCTCTCTATCATTTAATGTCATTAGACTGTTCCACTTTTAGTTTCTCTAATGCTCTAAGATAATGCATCAGTATACCTTTTTCGTGTCTAATTTCAAGTTCTTTATCTGTTTCATGACAGAATGTAATAAACAGATTAGATTCTAATTTCTTTATACGTTTAATCGTTTTGACTTTGTCATACAATGTTCTTCATAACCATTTTCTTAAATTGCTTTATAACCTTTTCGGAAGCACCATCCATATTGCTAACATTCATTATCTTACTACCTTTAAACAAAGTCTTTACAGGGTTAAATCCGTATTCATGATGATCTTGTACAACAATACACATTATATTGGATGTCACTTGTTTTGCTTTAATCAATGATTTCTTACATGAAATACTATAAGTATGCCAAGTAAGATGAAACCCATTGTTATAATGATTAGGGTGACCATCTGTTATAACTATCATCATCTTTTTACTACCTTTCATATGTTTAAGCATTGTACCACTATGTTCAAGTGCCATGTGAATAGGTGTTGAAAAGTAATCATTATGTGTATTTATGAACTTAATGTCACCTGCACTATTAATTTCTGTCATTCCAGTTTTCCCCCTGATATCACCACCCCATACATTTGCTTTTACGTCCACATTGTCAATAGATTTTACACTTTCAAATATTGTGGAAACTAGTTTTCTTGCAGTATGTATTTTTGATCCATCCATGCTATGTGAAGCATCTATTGACAATACTATTGACACACCATGAGAAATCTTTTGATTTATCCTACATTTACCAATGTCATTTCCACTTATAATACGTTCAACATAAGATTCAACATCTATTTCATCTCCATCATAGTCGATAAACTCCTTGTTTCTCATCATAATGGTTCTAAATATTTTAGATAGACCGTTTGATATTTTATAATCAGTTTCTACTTTTGATTCACGTCTCTTTATCATATTAAGATTCTTTGGTAATTTAACACTTTTACCATCATTTCTTAATGAATCAAATATTATACTTACGTCATGCTCTCCATTCTCTTTAGATTCATCAATCATATCTCCATCCCAAGTTTCAGCATCTTTAATATCATCTGGTATTTCATCAGAATCTCCAGTATTATCTATTTTGTTTCTTCTAAATTCTGAATTTGTTCTTCGTCTATCATTCTCTTTCACTTTCTCTTCTTGTTCAGTACCATGTGATTGTTCTTTATCATTTATCCATTTATCTATATATGGTTTTAAAGAGACTAGTACCCTTAATGCACCATACTTATCAGTTAACACAACATCTTTTAATGCTTTATCATAAACATCATAATTATCTATACTACTAATTTCATTACCACGTTGAAATCTTATTATAAGTAAAGCATTACATGGATTGTCTTTAACTAGATTGATAGAATCAAGAGGCATTAATAATCCTAGTTTTTTAGTTGTCTTTTTGAATCTAATAGCATGTTTAAGATACATCTTACCCATTTGTGACTCTATACGTTGATCTTCTAATACATTAAATATATTATAGAACAGTTCAAATCTTTCTCCCTCTAACTTCCAATAGTCTTTAAGCAACTTTTTAGTTGCATTGAATGGAGATTGAAATAACACATGAGATAGTTCATGTATTATACCAACAAATTTTTCAATACCCTTAACGTTAGGTGTTGCTGATAGTATTTCAAAATGATGTTTATTGTTAGGATTGATTTTTCCAAGATATGAAACACAATTTGTATTACCATAATGCTTTATGTCTATCTTAGCATTTCTAGCAACCTCTACAACGTTTGCATACTTGATATACATGTCCCTGTTACTAAGCAGGTCAATGTTACGCTTGATCAATATCTATGCACCGTAAGTTTCATCATTTCTTTTCTTCTGCTACTTCTAAGATGTGTTCTAACTATACCTTTACAACATGGACATCTGTATTTTGTAGTATCTTCCTTATGAAACATATGCATGCAGTTCCTACAGTATGCAATCTTTCCTGTATTATATCCTGTCTTGGTATGGTCTACTTTCCTATACCTGTTACAAATATTCTTACAAAGGTTCATTCTTTCATATACACCTCAAGTATAAGTTTAGCACCACATGCTTTCTCTTGCTTTATAGAGTTTCCATAAGCCATCACAATCTTACAATTAACAAGTTCAAATTTATCAGTTTCATACTCATAGTTTTCTCGTACATCCCATACAACCAATCTATTTGGGGCTTTTAATGTCTTTTTATATCTAAGACGGTATGCAAGAACCCATTTGGTTTTTAATATTTGATTACTCATTCTTTAAATTCCCAAGGCTTGTTAAACATTCTGGATATACCGTATGATAACCATGTTCTAAAGTTGTTGGTCTTTATTGCCCATATTACTCTAGTCATTATAACATACTCTCAAATACTATGGAGAATGATGATTTACACAAAGGACACTTAACATCTCCTTTGGGAGATCTCTTGTTTATCCACTTCATATGCCTGTTACAATTAGGACACATGTCTAGTATCATCTTTGTTCTTTCTCCTTTTTCATCTTATAGAAAATCTTACTGTCTTCTGGTTTGTACTGAAGCCATACGTCTAATGGTTTGTCAGGATCATGTATCTTGTTATGACATGCAAAGTGTACAAATGCTATACGTTCTGGAAAGTAAGATACGTGATGTTTAATCAAGTTTAGGTTATCTTCTGGTTCTCCAAAACATACAATACATTTAGTATTGCAGTTCAAATATTCTTTAGACATTATAACTTCACATTAAACGTATCTTCAATACGTAGCCTTATCAGTTCACGTTCAGCAGGTTCACTAAACTTAATCATCACAACTTCATTAAGAGCAACTTCTAGTGGTTTCTTAATCTGATCTTGAATTTCTCTATAATGATGTGTAAACTGTACAAGGTCTCTAATAGAAAGAGCATATTCTACATCTCCCTTTAATTTTAGAGCATATATGTCTTGTGCTAATGTCAAAATTGGGGTTTTTACAGTTGTCGTATCTAAATCTGTCCAATCAACAACACTTTCCATGTCATCATTACTAGGATAACTCCATGCACTACCAATAAATCTACTTCGTAATGCTTCTGTCATACTGTTAACACCTGCATAAGTAACTGGGTTAATTGTCCAAATAATAGCCAATTTACAACCCTTATTCAACTTATACTGCTTACCATTTGCAACAATACTACGTCTACCGTCACATATAGAGTGCCATAACTGTTGAACTTCATGCTCTTGGTTACTACCTTCATCTCCATACAAACAAGCATGACCATAGTGATTAGCAATTTCTATTGATTTAGGCAATAATCCTAGACTAAAGAATGTTCCATCTTTATTAATTTCCTTACTACCAATCAAATCACTTTTCTTTGTTCCAATACCAATAGGCTCATTAACCAATGCAATACCATTTTCTTTACATATGGTATGAGTTAGCAATGTCTTACCTTGTCCTTTCTCACTTTCAATGAGGTATGGTAGATTGGCACTTTTAATAGCCATAGTTAGACGTTCTTTCTCATTACTGATAGGTACGTATTCTTCCCATACATCTATGTTCTTTGGATCATATTGATCGAAATTAACTGCCAAAGTTGGTATGCTAGTTTTCATAGTAATTTCACTCATTAGGATCATCCTCAGGACAACCGTTAGGACATTTGAATGGTTGTAGTTGTTCTCCACATTTCCAACAAAATTCCCAACTATTTTCTATTTCTTCTGCACTCATTTTAATTCTCTCCAACAGTATTCACACAGGTCTTCCCCATTATGTTTGTAGAATGATCCAGTATCTTTATCACAGGTATCACAGATAGTATGTTCATTTTCATTCATTTTAATTCCTTCCTCTTTGTATGAAATGGATATGATATATTTGCTTCGGTTGTCCAACATTTACGACAATCTCTACATTCTCCACCTTGAGTATATGCAATACAACCAACACCAATGGCTTCTTTCTTATGATGTATTGTACTTGTTCCTATGAATCCTTCAACATTTTTATGTTTATTGAGTTTTCCAACAAACGTTTTAGGTGGTTTACCATCTCTCATAAGAGCAGAAACCCTAACATACATATTCTTAGGAACAACATTACCACTCTCTACATAAGCCTTGAGTAAAGCATTTTCTCTAGTAGGTAACCAATGTTTACATTTAGGAGTTAGTTTCGCAACTTCCATAATATTAGACAAATGTATAATACCCTGAATATCTCCGCTATCATGCCATCTAAATACATCTATTTCCTTTTTATACTTTATTCTTGACTTGATAAGAGTTACCATAGCCTCAATCCATCTAGGATCATATAACTTAGATAGTCTTCTATCTCTAGCACGAATACCATCTGGCATATTATAGAATCCCTCAAATGTGTAACAACCCTCACATGAAGAACCCTTAATCTTAACTAACTTAGATCCTGTAATACATGCACTAGACGGTATTGATAAACTAGGACAAGGCATTTTGCTTGTTGCAGTTAATCCACCTACAATATCACTTGCTTCTTGTGTGTTCATCATTTAATCTCCCCTATCCTCTAAATCAATGCCGTCATGATGAGGTTTAAACTCATATTTACAGTCATTGCATTGAGGTGGATATACTTTCCAGTTTGTTGATTCTGTTTTACAGTTAGGACAAATCATTAGGCGTAATACTCCGCATATGTGTCAGGTTGCCAAGACGGTGTATATTCATCATCACTAAATCCACTACAACCATCACAATTTTTCATATTACATGCCATAATAACTTCTCCTTCTGAATCATATATATAATCATCTTCATCTAAATGATCTGACCATGAATGACCACAGTTTCCACATGGATAATCATCTCCATCACACATGGCTTCAGTACAACCAGCAGGTAAATCACTAGCCATTATTTAGTCTCCATTCCATGTAGCAGTATATTTACCTAATTCTATAGCCAACATTGAATGTTGAAGTATCTCATTAGCACATCTGTAAGCATTGAAAAACGTAGTTGCCCAACCATCATCTCTAGCCTCATGCTCTTCTTTCCAATTACCATGAACGTCACGTATCATAGATGTCATAATCTGTTTATCACTCCATGCTATTTCTCCAGTAAGTTGATCAGTTGTATGAGTAGGCACAATGTCATGACATTCTTTTTCTACAAATGTATCAATCATTTTCTTCAATGGTAATATTATTTCTGTTACAGGCTTATTATATATCCATCTTAATCCTTTATCTTTGTTAAGATATTTATAGAAAGCCCAAGCATGATTATATGATACATACATATCACATATTTCATGACTTGAAGAACATGAGTGTTCATTACAATGCTCACATGCATTTTCTTGCACAGTAAGCCAGAAATCGTAACCCATTATTTTAATACCTCATCTTGAAATGCAATTACATGTGAAAGATAATTTTTATCAATATATTCTTCACAATGAAAACAGTATAATTCAGATTCTCCATGACCTAATATTATACTACAACTTTTACAATGTTGATGTACTGTATCATCTTCTTCAAAACAATCATATGAATATCCAAAACATTCATGTGAATCCTTACCTTCCGTAGAACCATGACACCAATCAGGGTGTA
>JGI24006J15134_10001012_pt1 | contig 16211 bp, 21 predicted proteins | sample LinPmetageLP53_FD_15134 | JGI IMG/M metagenome (IMG submission 15134)
AGAGTTAAGACAATCTTCATTGGGCTGCCTGTAAGAAACCCACAGGGACAAAGCATCTTGCTTCCTAAAAGACCAGATACTAAATTATCCACTAATGTGACACTGCCACCGTCGGTTCTCGAAGTTGCTGCAGTACCACTTTCAGTTAATTTTTTCTGGGTGGAAGGGAGTCCATCAGTAGTCATACCATTTAATACTGATTCAATAGATTTTGCATGTCCAGCTCCAGTTTGATAATTAAATAAAACATCATTTAATTCACCATAAGATCGGATATATTCTAATGTTTGAGATTGAGGTCCACGTATTTCTAATGTATCTATGGATCCCAACATACCTCCATCTAAAATTACATCGGCAGCATTAGCTCCACCTCCAGTACCACTATTACTTCTATTTGTTATTTTCCAACTAATAGTTGTTTCACTGAAATCGATAAAAGAACCACTGGAGCAATTTATAGGAATAACAATTTGACTATTGGAAACTTCCGGTTCATAAGAAGAATTCTCAGAACGGAAAATGCGGAGTTCACTAATAGCATTTTGAGCTTCGGTCTGCTCATTAACGGAATATTGTACTGACGAAGGATTAGACATTATAATATATTATTAGAAAATAATTTAAAAAAAAAATTAAACATTTAATTATTCTATTTTATTATACACCTGCTCAGACATACTTTTAGAATGGAGCATTTCTTTGGCTATATCTTTTTTTTCTTTCTGAGTTAAATTATTATTTTCATATTTATCTGTGATATATATAGATCGTAATAATGAGGAGCTTATACTTTTATTTCTTTTTCTTTTAAATATTTTTTGTATATATTTACTTATACCATTTGGAGTCATGGGTGTTTTATTAGATACATTTATTAAAAAATAATCTGTAGGATTTAATTTAATCCATTTTTTTATTAAAGATTTTAAATCATTATTATTTACTTCTATTTTTTGAGTTCCATATTTTCTTGCTGTTTTATATGAATTTAATACAAAATAAGGATTACCTTTTCTAACAACAAAATAATTCTTTTTATCTTTTTCTGCATTATAGTTTTTTTCCATTATAATTTTCATATCACTAAAATCATTTCTAACTGGTGGAAAATACTTCCCGGAATAAATAGAAAGTACTAAATATTGCTGTAATAAATCTAAATCTTTGTCACTAACAGAAGGAGCATTTAATATACCTTTTCCATTAACCTCTGCTTTTAATTCTTTTAATACTTTTAATATTTCCTTGTGATCCAACCAATTATCTTTTTGACTTTGTGATTTAGAATTTTCATCATAATTATCATTAATACTATCACTTAATTTTTGTATTTGTAAAGAATACTCGTCAATTTCTCTTTCATATTTTTTCTCACAACATCGTAAACCAACTAAAACAGCCACCAAATAATTTTTTTGAGTACTTGGTTTTAATTTATCTTTTAAAATATTCATTACAGTTTTAACATTTTTGAATTTCTCCATGTCTTCAACTTCTAATTTATCCTTATCTTTATCAGTTATTAATTTATATAATTTTTTTAAATTATTATTATAAGTATTTAATGAATTGTCACTTATTTCTCTTGTATTTTTAATTTTATCAATTAATAACATATTTATATTTATATCATAGATATTTTTTTTATATAATTAACTTATTATTGAATTAAATATATGTTCGCATAATTCTTCCGGGATTCTGTACGATTTCTTTTTTTTATAATTACCAGCGTCACTAAAATCATCCCACGATTGATGTTTATGTGACCCATCGCAACACTTTAATTTTAAATCAAAATTATTATAAAATATTGTTGGTTTTTTTATAGGATAGTTATACATACAATAATTACATATTGAATAATCATAATCATCGAATATACCTCTTTTTGATATATTATTAAATTTTGTATGATATGGATTTTCTATTGTCCATGTTATATTTTCAAAATAATCAATTATCTCTCTTATTTTATATAATAATTTATCACTTTCTTTTAATTTTTCTATATGTATTTCTTTTGTAAATAAATATTTATCTTCACCTCTTCCTTTATATCTTCCGTACCACGATGATTGTAATGTAGACATAAATATACATGGAGGACTAAAATGTATATGATTAAAATAATCTTTACTATATGTTTTATAATCCCATTCTAATACATCGACTAAAATATCTGGTTGCCACATGGGTTCTATATCTACACTAACAACCTCCCAATCATTCTTTTCAAATACTTTTCCAAAACTTTTAGTTCCACAAAAAACTTCTAAAAGTCTCATATATAGTTTTATTATATTATAATTTTAAAAATATAACATTTATTTCTTTTTAGTTTTCCTTTCTCTACTATCTAAATATTTAATTAATGCTGATTTTAAATTAGAAAGTTTTTGTCCACTACTTGTTATTTGTGGTGTTGCTTCTTCATATATTTCTTCCAATTGTGTCACATATTTATCGAGAGCTTGTTTAGTCATTTTTTTTTTATTAGCATCTATTAATTTAAAAACTCGTGCTTTTTCTTCTTTGATTTCTTTTGATACTCTTTCGGTATTAGATACTTTTGACTTTTTAACTTCTTCTTCTTTTGGTGCGCCTTTTTTTCTAATAGTTGTACCTTTCTTTTTAATTACTTTTGATTTTTCCATTACCATAGGAGGAGCTTCTTTTTTTCTAATAGTTGAACCAGATTTTTTTATTACTTTTGATTTTTCCATTTCAATGGGGGATGGTTTTTTATCTTGAAAAAGCGGGTTGACTTCTGTTTTCACATCTTCCTTCTTTGGTGGTTCTTCTTTTTTAGTAGGATTTACTTTAACCCATTTTTTATATGGTTTAGCTCGTACTTTTAATTGGTTCAATTCTTCATCAGATAAATTTAATCCATTTACCATTTCTATTAATTCAGCTTTCTTTTTTCCAGTGATTAAAAATTTTTTAGATTTATAATTTTTTATTATTGTTTTCAATTCTCCAACTTTTAACTTTTTTAATTCCATTATATATAATCATAAGATTTTTTTATTCATAATTTTTAACTAATAATTCTTTTCTATCACCACCAATATCAGAATTACCTCTTCCTTGTCCTTTAACATCTATATATATAACATTAAAATCATTAAATAGTTTCCGTGTATAAGGACTATCATTTATACTCAATAAAAACTTTCCTTTTATTTTTTTTATTATATCTCTTAATTCTTCTAAATCTAAAACTCCTTTTTCGTATAATCTTTTTGATTTTTCGTATGGTGGATCTAAATAAAAGAATGTATTAACTCCGTCATTTTGTTTTATAACATTTTTATAATCTTTACTTGTTAAAGTCACATCTGATAATTTATTTTTGTATAAATCTAATTTTTTTAATTTTGGTGCAGGATTTGAATTTTTATAAAGTGGTGCGCCTTGACCTTTTCCTCCAAAGGTATTACACCCCTCTAAAATAAACCTTACAAATTTATCCATTGTTGTACCCCCTTTTTTGTTATATATATTTTTTAAATAATCTAAATCATTAGAATCGTATTTAGATATATCACCGGATAAACCACTTTTAATTCTTCTATAATTTAACATTAACTTATTATCTAAATCATTTAATATTACTTTTTTATCTTTAAAATCATTATAAAAAAATATAGCTCCACCACCTACAAAGGCTTCTACATATTTATTAAAAGTTTTAGGGAAATGTTTAGGTATTAGATTTCTTAATGTTGCCTTTGAACCCATACGACAAAAAATAGGCTTTATTTTAATATCCATATATTATAAAATATATTAATTTTCTGTATTTTTCAATATTAATTGGTTAAATCCTTTAAAATACTTTAAGTTTTTTTCCATAAAGTTATTTATATATAAAAAATTAAATTTTTTATCAAATACATATTCCATTAAATCCTTTGATTGTTTTTTATCTAATCCTATAAATTCTTCTGTCATTATGTTTTTTTCTTCATTGGTAGAATTAAAGAAATATATTGAATTTGCCATTTGTCGAATGACATAAGGCACGGACTTAATGCGTTGAGAAACTAACCAAATCATAATACTACTATGATTGCCTAAAATATGCCTGGAGTTCATAGTCAATTTATTAAAAGTTTTCGTGGCATCTGCTGATTTTTTTAAAAAATTCACAGCATCATCTAATACGATTAACACGTTATGTGGATCATCAGGGTCTTCTTCATTTTCATCCTTTTCTTTTTTAATTATATTATTTAATATTTTTTCCAATGGTTCTTCGTCCAGAGTTATATTTTTATCATCCGGTAAGTCTATCGGCATAGTTGATGAAGGACTTATATAATAAACAGAATGAAACATTTTATTATATAACTTTTTATTTGTTAATAAAGATTTAATCAAAGATGATTTGCCGGAGTGACTCAAACCGATAATTAAAGAAAGACCAAAATAATTTAATATAGGATTCAAACTGTCCGGTCTACCAGCGGTGGTCATTTTAGCTCCCTTTATCACGATGTTATTATCCTTTTCTTCAATTATCATTAATATAATAAAATAAAATATTTTAATAATTATATACATTATAAATGGCAATAAAAAGGAAAAAGAAAAATTTGAAAAAAGATTTATCAGATACAATAGATCGTAATATAAAAATATTAAAATTATATAAATCAAAAGGTACAAGAAAACAACCATATAAAAATTTAGAAAATAAAATAATAGAACAAATATCACAAAGAGGAGATAAAAAAAAAGATTTAAATAAAAATATAGGTATTTTAAACAATTTAGCAAGGTATAATGTAGGAAGACAAATGNNNTTTGCTGCACCAACACCTACTCAAAATTTAAATTCTATTTTAAGAACTCAATTATTAGGTGGNTTAGGNGGGGGTTCAAGAACTAATTTATTAGGAATAACTCCAGAATTATATAATAGAATGTATAACGAANAAATACAAAAACAACAAGAAAAAACTATGCCTCCACAAGAAAACACAGTAAAAGTTGCAGAATTACAAAAAGATATAAATAAATTAATAGATGAAGAACTTAAAACTGTTGATATTACAGAAGAACAAAAATTAAAAATACAAGAAGAAATAACAAATCCTTCTATTACTGGATTTAAAAGAATAGATACTATATTAAATTCAAGATTTACACCTATTATATTAGAAACATTAATTAATAATCCTGCGATTACGACTTTATTAGTAATGGGTGGTACTGCAGGAGTGACCTTATTAGTGGATAAAATTAGAAAAAAGATTATGGAAAGTTTATTTGGTACATTAATTCAAAATATAAGAAGAAAAACTCCAAAACCCCCAGAATCAGATTTAGGTGGAAGTAAAAAGGATGATGATGATGACGATGATGATGATGATAAACCTCCATCTGATAAACCCCCATCTGATTCAACACCTCCACCAACTATGCCTCAAACACAAACATCAGCTCCAACACCTACAAGTGACACAACACAGACCGGATGGTTTGGTGGCAACACACCAGCATCATCAACCCCCTCCATGTTTCCTCCTACAACTATAAGTCAAGACGCTACACGACCAAGATGGAGACAACAAAAGCAAGGTTTAGATGCTGATAATCAAAGAGGATTAAGACCAACAAATCCACAAATTCCTCAACCATTATCACAAAACACAAGAACACAAGGACAGGGACAGCGGGGAATATATCAACCAATAAATTATAATGAAGCAGTAAATTATCCGGCGACTCCAATACCAAATCCAACAGCATCGACGAATATGTTTGAACTCGATGAATCAGAAAGAGATGATACTGAAAATATAATAGCAGAAATCCCAGATCCTAATAAAAATAAAAAACCTTCGGATGATGAAAAAAATAAAGTTATTAAGAAAAAAGCACCACCAACATTACCACCCGGATGGGAAGCAAGATGGAGGAATAGAGATGGCAGACTGTTTTTTGTAGACCACAATACAAGAACAACACACTGGAAACTTCCAGAAGAACAACCAGCAACTGCACCTATTTTTACTGATCCAGTACGATTTATATCTAAACCAAAGGATAATAAAAAAGATAATATAGATAAGAGACAATTAGAGGCAGAATTATTAGATTTAAACTCACAATTAGAAGGGTTTGACCCAGAAGAATTTAAAGAAACCTCAAAGAAAACATTAGAAGCATTTAAAGGAACACCAAGAGAGGCTGAATATAGAGCTCAAATATTAGAAATGAGGAGAATATATGATAGGAGACAAAGTGTAATGAGACAGTTAGGTTTAAAAGATATTAACAACCCGGAAAATAACCCAGAAGATTATGGTGCTATAAATTTAGATGAAACTGATATATTGAAAAAAAGATTTGATAAAGATGAAGGAACTGGGGGTGGTGGAGGTGACAATGTTGGTATGGTTGGCTCTGCTTTACCTTCCTCTATTAATTTAAAAAATACTGCATTATTAGGACTCGGATTGGCGGGNTTAGGTATGGGTTTAAAAAAAGGATATGATAAATTAACAAAAGGTCGACCTTTACAAGAACCTCGACAATTACCCGGTCAACAACCACGAGATTTATTTAAAAAAGGAATAGATAGTTTAAGAGATAAAGCCACAAAATTAGAACAAACTGCCGAAAAAATAAAAGATTTAAAAGAAAAATTAGAAGGTAGACAACAAGGAAGATTTGGTGGTGGAGATGATCCACCCGGTACAAGTCAAACCGCTACATTATCTGGAGCTGCTGCTGCTGCGACAGCATTATCAACAAGAGAAAGTCCACCAGTTATGAGTGATTTAATGACACAATATGCAGACAATACATTACCTCAAGAAATATCAGATGCTATAAAAGATAATTTAGATACAATAAAACAATTATCAGAAGAACAACAAGATAAATTATTAAAAGAAATGTTTGATAATTATGATGAATATACTATGGGTGACATGGAGTATAACAACCCATTAGAAGATGATGATAGAGTCAAATATGGAAGAGCTGAAATCGAGGATATGTTAGATGATAGTGCAGGAGAGGTTTATAGAAATCCTACCGATAGAGGTGATACTGAATTATATACTGCCGATGATATAAGAGGAATGTTAGAAGAAGATGCCGAATTTGTAGGAGGTGACTTCGAGGATGATATACAAAGAATCATTAATAGATATGAACCACAAGAAGAAGAAAGAGAACCAGAAATAGTGGCGGAAGATGAGACAAAAAAATATAATATATAATTATAAATGCCATTAGAAATAAAAAACTCACAAAGGCAACCTATATTACTACAATTAAATTCTTCTAATGGTGTCGCAGGAGATACCGATGGAACTCAAACGTGGAATTTAGAAACATCTATTTCATCATTACAAAATGAATTAATGGTCGTACATTTACGAAGAGCAATAATCCCATTTTCATTTTTTACTTTATCTGAAACATTAAATAATAATATGTTTTATTTACAAGAAACCGATGGATCCTCAACAAATTTAATAACAATTACAGTACCAGAAGGAAATTATAATATAGAAACATTAACCGAATATTTAAGTGATGAAATAAAATCAGATACCACATTTAGTTCAGTATATACATTTGAACTACAACCAAATCAAAATTTTCTAAAAATATCTTTGACTTCCGGAACCGCCACAACTGGAACATTTCAATTTGGCACAAAATCAAACACAATAAGGAGATTTTTAGGTTTTACGGAAAATGATATTACTGTTGCGCAGTCCGGGTTTATTACATCTAATCGTGTGTTAGATATGACTGGTGGTATTGATGGTATCCATGTTAGGACAAATTTAAAAACTGATAATTGTTTAACTGATAATGGAAGACTCAACGAAGAATTAGTTATTATACCGATTAATGTTGAACCCTTTAATATAATATATTATCAAGAAGAGAGTTTTCCATTTAAATCTGTTATACCTGGAAAATCTATTAAATCTATTGAAATTTCATTAACAGATAGATTTAATAATGCACTCGATTTTAATAATATACCTTTTACTTTATTTTTAGAAGTTGATTTTCAATTTATAGATCGCAACCTGGACGCTACTAGTGAAAAAAACAGAACATCACAAGTCACATTAGATACTAAAATTAAAACTCAAAAAATAGAAAGTGAAATGGCTAAAAGGGCAATTTTAAATGATATTAAATCAAAAAGACAAAAAGAGGAAGGTAAATTATCATTAGTCAATAATTTACAAAATTTTCATAATGAAAATATTGAAAAAAATTAATATATTATTGATATAATATATAAATATGGGATTCTTCGACTCGATAGGAGATTTCTTTACAAAGACTATACCAAAGACAGCCAAAAAGGCAGCTCGAGGAGTCAAATCGGTGGCAGGCAGTGCTGTGCGAGGAGTGAAATCCGCAATTAAAGAGGTTAAAAAAGGCTTTAAGGAAATAGGTGACAATGTTGAGCAGTTTGGAGAAAAGAGAGCCTGGGAAGAAGGATTTAAAAAAGCAGGACAATTAGTACAAGCTCCTATGAAAGCAATTGAAAAATGGGATAAAGAAAAAGGTCTCGGCTCCAAGATGGGAGATTGGTCTGGGTTCAGCCCAGTGACATTGGCTTCTGGGGCAGCACTCGCAATCCCCACTGGTGTTGGTTATTTTACAGAACTCATAGGAAATAAAAAGAAACAAAAGGCGTTGGCTAGTGGATCAGCGGACGAGATTATGAATGCGTCTTTCGCCGGATTGGGTGTCCTGCCGTTAGGAGCTGTTGGTTCTGGAGCAAAAGCAATTGGGAGAGGAGGTAAAGCCGTCTCGAAAGGTGCACGTGGTTTATTTAAAAGTGCTAAAAATTTAAAATTACGAGGATAATATATTATTAAATATATATGAAAACATATATATTAAAAAAATCAAATAGAAAGGGCAAGAGGTATTTTATAGATATGATAGATCATGGTCACCATTTCGGTTCAGATGTGGGCAGTACATATATAGATCATAAAGATAATACTAAAAAAAAAAATTGGATAGCTCGACATAAACAAGATAAAAATTGGGGTTCAAAACATTCTGGAATATATCATTCAAGAAAATTATTGTGGTCAGAACCAACATTATATAAAGCAATTAAAAAATATGAAAAAGAACATAATGTAAAAATAAAAGTAAAATAAAAATATTATAATAAGTATATAATGAAAAAAGGACAAAAGCCAACTGATTATGGTGCGTCAAATATCGGTATTAAAAATTCAGATAAAACACATTCAAAAGGGCATAAAAGTTGTTAAGGACTATTAAGGACTTAATGTACCAATAGAAAAATCACTTTCATCAGAAAGCCCATCTAAATCAAAATAACTGCTACTTTCGTCATTACTTTCATAATTTAAAACATAATCTAATCTCATAACTTTATTTTGATAATATGTGGTACGTGACTCTAATACTTTATATCTACACATAAACTCATTTAATATAAATTGATAATAATATTTATCATTTAATAAAGTATAAATTTGTTTATTTATATATTTATATTCTACAATATCCTCAATATATTTTATTCTATGTTTTAGTATTTTATCTATTAGTTCTAATGGAAGGTTCTGCAACATATAAATATATATATGATAAAAATTATATATAGATTATATAATATTATATATATAATTATGTATTATATAGATGACGAAATTGTAAAAGTATTATTAAAAGATACTGAGAAATTTATGAAAGTATTAGTTGATAAAAATATAATTAATGATTTTTGTGAGGATCCTGTATGTAATGGTTATACTGATATAAATTATTTTATGATGTTATATGTTAATCATTTATTAAATAATAAAAATGGCGTAAAATTATTAAAAACACGGTTGAGTCAACATATCTCTAATGAAAAAAAAATAAATGATTTTATTTATAAAATTTTAAAGTTAAATTATAAAATGGAACATGGGATTTTTTCGTGGTTTGAAGCATCACATTTTAATATAGATTTTGATAATATTAAAGACACTAAAACTAAATATGAATTATAATTTTATCATAATTCGTTTTTTTTGTAAAATTATTATATATATAATAAATATAATGAACTGTGTTTATAGCATTAATAATATTCATTCAAAAGAACTTTTATATATTGGCAGTTGTGGAAAATTAAAGAAAAGGATAAATAATCATAGATCAGAAAGTAAAATAAGAACCGATAGAAAATTATATAAACATATAAATCACTATGGATGGAATAATTTTGAATTTAATATATTATGTGAGAATATTATTGTTCCAGAAAATAATAAAGATATATTACGAATATTTGAAGAACAATACAGAAAAATATATAATCCACCATTAAATAGTTTTATGTGTTTTATTGAAGATAAAAAAGCACATTTATCAAAACCTATTAAATGTGACTTTTGTGACAAATTCATTCAAAGGTGGAATATGTCGAAACATAAAAGGGTATGTAAGCATAAGCCTAACATGGAGGAATGTGAGGATTGTGAGATTAAAATCCTAAATATCGTTGATATTCCATAGGTGTCAATCCTAATTGCTCCCTATGTGACGCGGAGGGTTTCAAAGGTGTTTGTTGTTGTACTTCTTCTATTTCTAAATTTTTCTTTTTTGGTATTTTAATTGGTTTTGATTTCTTTTTTCTTCTTACGATTATTTCTTCCTCACTCGAGGATGATTCTTCTTCTTCTTCTTCTTCTTCTTCATATTCATCATCATCATCGTCAACATAAACAACCTTTTTCTTTTTCTGTTTCTTTTTTAATTCTAATTTTAAATTTCGTATTTTCTTTGCTTCTTGAGCTTTAATTTTTCTTAATTCTTCTTTTGATAATTTAGTGGTTTCTTCTTCATCTTCTTCTTCTTCTTCTTGTATTTTGCCTAATTTTTTATTTCTAATTTTTTTTTTAACTTTTTCTTTTTCTTCGAGTACACTTAACATTTCATCCTTTTCTTCTTTGCGTTTTGCTATATTTGCCTCTCTTGCCTCTCGCATTCTTTGTATAGCCTTCTCACGTGCAGGAGTCATTATATATTTTCTATTATTTTTTTTCTTTTCTATTGAATTAGATTTTTTAGGAGTTTCTTCTATTATTTCTTCGGATTCTTCTTCCTCAACATTCTCAACATTATCATTATTATCAATATCTGCCATTTATACTATATGTAAGAAAAAAAATATGATTGTTTAATTTTATTGTTAATTTTTTTAATTATAGTTATTATTGTTATTATTGTTAATTTTATGTATTCTACATACTTAAACCAACATAAATCAACATAAACCGCCCTTTAAATTTGAGGGTGGTTTAGGTTAATAAGGGTATATACTAATATATTATTAATGAATATTAGACTATTTAAACTTAAATCACCTAAACCAACCTAAATCGCTATTTTGAAAAAAAATAAATAGAATGATATGTTTTAATATCAAAATTACGATTTAGGTTGATTTAGGCGGGGAGGGTGGTTTAAATATATATAATACATATTTTATAATAAACACCAGCAGCACCAGTGCGATCTATATTTTTCTTCTTCTTCCTCTTTATGCCACTCCATCTCATTTATAATTTCGGCTTTTATCCTTTCGACTTCGCATAATGAAATTTCGTACATATATTATTTAAATTATAATTTTTCATCCACAGTAGTAGCAACACCCTATTAACTTATAATCTGTATCCCCTGTAAATATATAATCTTGTGTTGCCTTGCCTATTGTATAATTCTTTACAATACCGTCATTTTGTTTCATAGCCAATCCTTCTTTCGATGAAGTTGTTAGTAAATCTCCATTAGATATATTGCCGTTTTCATTACATACTTTTATGCCACCCTCTCCAACAGAATTAATAAATAATCTTTGTTTTTCTATTTTTTTATTTACAACACTCATAAATAAACCAGTACCATATTCTCGTTGATTATCTTTTGTTTCTACATTAGAAATTACACCATAAACTCTTTTATCTCTTACTTTATTAGATAATTCTACTATGGGCTGAGCCTCATTAACATCTATTATATCTGTGCTTGGGTCATTTTCATTATTATCGTGTATTATACTATTATATTTACCAGTGGATATAACAACTAATCCTATATAATCATCTATATTATCTATTATTGACTGATTTTCAGTAATACACCTATGCTGTCCTGTGAAATTCATTTGCTGATACGAACCACTTGAAGCAGAAGTGCCTACATAACCTTTTAAGGCTGTACCCCCTAATGATGTACCGAATTGAAAGTGGAGATCTCCAGTCCCCCCCATAAAAATATACCACGTATTAGCACTTGTTATATTAAAATCTACATTATTTGTAAGCCAAAATCCAGCATTTTGTGTGCTTACTATTGACCCTGCTGCTATATAACCTTGAAATGTAGAATCACCATTTACTACGAATCTTGACCCAGCAGGAGTTCCTGAAATAGCACCAATATTTACATTAGTGTTTGTTCCTGCGGAGGTTGTTAATGTTGAACTTGATAAAGTCCATTGAGCTCCTGCAGAAGACCACTGAATACCACCTGAGCCATTACTCGCTATAACTTGTCCGGTTGTTCCAGTAGAACTGCCTAAATTCATAATAGGGTCTTTTAGTGTTTTACTTTCGAGAGTTTGTGAGTGTTTAGAAAATACGAAATCTTGTTCTTGGGTTAATTGTGGTAAATTAATAACTCTATCGGCTGCCAAATTGAATGGTGCTGTAATTTGATATTCGTGAGTTGCTCCTAAATCATTTATTTTTGGCGTTGTTAAAAATGGAGATACTAATGCTTTATTTGTTAATGATTGCGTTGCTTTCGTCATTACAAATTCCTCTGTATTATCAGCCACTGCTGGTATGGTGACATCCTTATCTGCTGTTAGACCACCACCCAATATCCTAAATGAATGGGAAAAATCAGCATCTAATATTGAAGGTCTTTTTATTGTTGGATCATTAATAATCGCATTCTCCATCGTGGTATTGGTTATTGTTTGTCTAACTGTTGACTCTCCTACCACAAATCTCACGTTTGATTGTAGGGGTGGTATAGTTAGACTCTGTGGATTGGCACTATCTTCTGCTGTTATAGTTATAGCGGTGTTATTTGGGTCATTTACAACTAACGATGTGAATACTGGAGCTGTATAAGTACAACTTGAAAATGTTTTATTACTTATTGCTTGTGTTAATTCAGTGGTCACCAATGTGTCGGTTTCTGTTATTACTGGTAAATTTAAAGAATAATTGCCCCCAATAGCACCAGCACTAATTGTATATTTATTTGAAGCCCCTAATCCAGACCCTTTAATCTGTAATCCATCAAATACACAATTATTTAATGTATTACTATTATTTAATGTTTTATTTTTTAATGTTTGTATGAAATCTGCAGTCACTAATATATCATCTCCAGTTAATGCTGGAAGTGTAATTATTCTATCTGCTGATATACTGCCTCCTGCTATTTGATATGTCTCAATTCCAGATGCTTCACTAATTTTTGGTAATGTTAAAGTCTTATTTGTAAAAACCTCTGCTTTATCCAGTGTCGCAAGAGTTCTACTGCCGGATGGTAAAGTGAGAGTCCCAGTTCCAGTTTTGATAGATGCCCCAAGTGTTAAATCGCCTGTTATTTCGGCTTTTCCATCACATCTAAATTGTGACCACTGTGATGTATCAGCTCCTCCAGTGTTTTGTTCAGTACCAACGAGTAAATTATAACCAGTATTATCTGGATATAAATTAGAAGAATCTAAATGCCAGTGTGACCCAGCATTTTTAAGATTTCCAACAGTAATCCTTTTTACAATCTTTCCGGTAGTTCCATCACTCACTATAACGAGGTCAGTATCATTCAAAGTTGTGGTGGCTTCTGTATTACTTCTCATTGCTACGGAAACTTTGGCTTTTGTTGTTGATGATGTTTGGTCTATCTCGATAGACTCCCCATCCTCAAACATATTATTAATATAAATATTACTGGTTGAAGAACCTCGCCCATTTAAACTTCTGCTCATTATAATTTAATACAATATAATATTATAAAAAAAAAATATACATTAATATTATATATAAAATGAGTTTAACAAACACCGAAGAGATATACACCGCTAAAATTGATATTTTCTCACAGAATCGTCACGCTAATTCCGTGTCTATGGCTAATGCTGATTATCAAATCAATCTTCCATCATTTATAGGTAATAAAAGATATATAAGAGTTTTTGTTGAAAATTTTAATATAGCAATTAAAACATTATCTCCAGAAGAAATAATTTGTGTACGATTAACAACACAAAGTCAAGTTAATTCTTATGATACATCGAGTAGTGGATCCTCTAATCTATTAATAACATGCATTAAACAAGGAGCAAGTGATTATGGAATTACAGCATCAAATAATTATAATGGCATAAATATAGGATCCCTACCAGTAGGAAATATTAATATAAGAATAACAAATGCACATAATGCCGATTTAGTTTTAGTAAATAATGTAAATGATTATTCTTTACATTTACGGATAGAAGCATATGATTAAAATATTATAATATAATATAGATGTATAAGCACGAGGTAATAGAACACGTGATACCAAGAAAAAAAACAATAGAGGAATGTAATGCTATGAAATATAATAATATGTTAGGTTATGATATTGTACCAGTAAAAGAAAATCCTAATATTGAAATAAAAGAAATGAAAGAATATTATGAATCATTAGATTATTATGAGGGAGATACTAATAACAAATTTTTATATAATAAATTTGTTAATGAAAAAGATTATGGAGAGTTAATGGATTATTTATTATTACAACCACATTATAAATATATGAGTAAAGAAATATTATATTATTATTGCAGAACATTATGTGGACGTAAATTAACTAAAAATGATTATCGAAAAATAGCAAAACAAGAAAAGAAAGAAATTGAAAAAATGAAAACAAAAGAAAAAGTTAATTTTAAAAAGAAGGGTGGGGAGTTTGTTTTAAGATTTTAATGAATGTATATATTAATGGAAGATAGAATTGAATATATGAAAAATTATTATTCAAATAATAAAGAAAAGTGGAAAACATATAATAAAAATAATACAAATAATACAAATAAAAAAGGTCAAAGAATAAAAAAGAAAAATTTAATTTTTGAAAAAGTATGTAAAGATATAATTTTAATATTTGATTAATATATAATATGGCATATAAAACATGGGCGGATTGGTATAATGGTATAACTGATGAAGATGTAGAAATAGCAAATGATACAATAAATTTTTTAAAAGAAAGACTCGCTAATTTTAAAAATGATAATGAAAATAATAAAAATAAAAAAAAAATTGAAAGATTAGAATTATCTATAAAAACAATTAAATATTATTTTAGTATGAAATAATTATATATACATAAATTATAATGTTAAATTTTTTAAAACCAGTAGTGACTGCCTTATTAGGAAAAGCAGTTAAAAAAGGAGCAAAAAATGTAGCCCAGACAGTGACCAAAGGAGCTAAAACGGTAGCAAGAGGTACAAGAAAAGGAATTAAGCAAGTGGCTCAAAAAACAGAAAAAGTCGGCACTGGATTACAAAACGTCGTACGTCAAGCAACGGAGGTTTCCCCAGTATTAAGTGGAATGATTAAAACATGGGGAGCAAGAAGTACTGCCGACAGAATGAAAGCATTATTAGGTGGAGCTTATAAGGAAGGCGTTGGAAAGGCACAAGCATCTCAATTTATAAAAGCATTAAAAAATATACCTTTTCAAAAAGCCAAAGATGGTAATCAATTAAAAAATATTATTAAAAATATGAAAGCAGATACTGTTGCCGATAGAGGTGTAAAAAAGAAAATATTGAATGGACTAGGAAAATTATTTTCAAGTGCCAAATCAGCATTAGGTAGTGGAGCGGAAGTAGCAGGTGACGCAGCGACAGATTATATGGTTGGTAGAGCCGTACAAGTAGGAGGTGCTGGTTTAGTTGGGTTAGGTTCAACAGCGGGAGGTGTTGCTCTCGGAGCCGAGCTTTCTAAAAAATAAAATATTATTTAATAATATATGGGATTCTTTGGAAATATCTTTAAAGCAGCAGCACGAGGTTTGAAATCTGTCGGAGGAAAAGCAGTACGAGGTTTAAAATCGGCTGGTGAAAAGGCTATGCGAGGATTGAAAAG
>JGI24006J15134_10001015_pt1 | contig 16203 bp, 17 predicted proteins | sample LinPmetageLP53_FD_15134 | JGI IMG/M metagenome (IMG submission 15134)
ACATGTGGTTCGTTGTGCAAACCGTCATCGATCCAATCATCATGGCGCTCTGGCAACGCAAGTGTGGTGACCCTGCAACGATACAGATTGCTAATTACAATTTGGCGGAGACTGGTGTTGGGCATTGGCACCATGACGAGACTTCAGACATCTCTGTGGTTGTGCCACTCAACACGGGATCATATACAGGAGGCGGCACAGAGTTTCATAATTATGGGAAGCTCAAGCCTTTGCCCAACGGACATGGTTTGATCTTCCCATCCTTCACCCACGCGCATCGTGGATTACCCGTTAGCGAGGGTGATAGGTATCTTTTAGTCTTTTGGCTTTGCAATAAAGAGCGTGTCGTTGAGATTCAAAAAACCCTTCCCTGACTGCTTCTAAAAATAAGTGCAAATAATTATAAATATTTGCATAAAGTTGTATACATCGACACGGGATTAGTTCATAATACTCCTGAATTGAGAAATAACTAACCGGAGATAAAGATGAAAAATGAAGTTACAGCATACGGGATTTTTAAAGCATTGAGGGAAACAGACTCTAACGCTCTTAGCACTAAAGCAATAGCAATGGCTGCTCACATTGACACAATGTCAGAAAATCTAAGAGAAATAGAAAATCAACTTTTTGATGCAAATCACAAGTACATTAATATCAATGGCACAAAAACTAAATTTTGGGTAGCAATATAGGCCTAACTTCAACTAATCACAAAGGGGCTAACGCCCCTTTTTTTTGCCTAAAAATAATTACTATTTATTTGTATACAAGTGTGGACATCGACACGGAATGAGCGTATATTTATATCCATTGACTACATAAACCGGAGATAAATAGATGGGAAACAAAAGAGACATCAAGAAAGAGATCACTGACCAGATCATTGATCTTATGAAGACACACGGCTCTAGCTGGACCAAGCCTTTCGCAGACTTGGCTGGCGCTCCAGTCAACGCAAAGACTGGACGCAAGTACACAGGCGTTAACTCTTTGTGGTTAGGTCTTCAGGGCCAAACCTACTGGGCTACCTTTAAGCAGTGGAACGATCTTGGCGCTAAAGTCATCAGCGGTCCCGGTTCTGCTACTTACATTTCAGTGCCAATCATCATCAAGGACAGGGAAGACCCTACCAAGGTTGTCAAAATTTTATTCAAGGGCGCGGCTGTATTTTCATCAGCGCAGGTTGAGGGTTGGGAGGAGCCTGTCGTTGACGCGGTTGACTCAACTGTCCAGCTTGAGGAAGTCGATCAGTTTATCGAAAACACATTTGCTGAGATTAGATTTACTTCTCAAGGACGCGCTTACTACCATCGCCTGACTGACTCGATCCACATGCCTAACCGTGAAAACTTTTTAGACACTGCTGACTCTTCAGCTACTGAAAACTTTTACGGCACTCAGCTGCATGAGCTGGTTCACTGGACTGGTTCTGATAAAAGACTGGACCGCAAGAAAGGCGCTTCGTTTGGCGATGCAGATTACGCTTACGAAGAATTGATTGCTGAGATTGGTGCTGCGATGGCATGTGCTGAGCTAGGCATCAGCCCAGTCGTAAGGGCGGATCACGCTCAGTATGTAGCCAGCTGGTTACAGGCTTTGGGCGACAACAAGAGCTTTGTTTTCAACGCAGCTAAGGAAGCTCAAAAGGCGCTGGAGTATCTCCAGTCGCTACAACCAGAAACTGAAACTGAACAGGAGGCGGCGTAAGCCGTCCTCCACAAAAGGAGATAACTATGAACTTTAAAATTGAAGCCGCTGTAGAAAAACCTTACACAAGCCATCCGGGCAAATCACTTTACCCATGGGCTGACATTGAGGTCGGGCAAGGCATACACGTTCCAGATCGTGTGGTTAAAAAAGAGATGGAAAACTGGTCCACAAATAACGTAGTTTGGACAGATCAAACCACTATTAAGCGTAAGCCTAACGACTTAAAGACTTCTGCGAAGCAGTGGGCGAAGCGTAACAACAAGGACGTTGGGTGGGATGCGTTCCGCTACGAACACCCAGACAATGGTTGGGGGGTGCAGATCAATAGAGTGAAATGACCAAAGAGCAGACTCGCTCTTCGGAGCAAGCTTAGCCCACTTGTGGTCAGAAACGGGCTTTCAACTAAGAGGCATTCGCCTCTTTTTTTTGGCCTGCGTTCCCATAGCAATGTTATTTGTTCCAGTTGTATTTGCAATCTCTAAACCCATAGCCGTGTTAGAAGCTCCAGTTGTATTTGCAATACAGCAATAGGCTAAAAATAATGTGTTTTATTTACATAAAAGTGTGTACATCGACACGGTAATAGTTCATAATACTCCTGAATTGAGAAAAAACTAAACCGGAGATACGAAATGGACTTACTTGAAATGATCGTCGAAGAAGAAGCGCAAATGTTCCAAGGACACATTGATTGCGAACAAGGTATTGGATCTGGAGAAATCTCAGATTGTGTTGACAGGATCTTGGAGGCTGCACGCAACGAGCTTGACGAGGACACTGTCGCGGTTATCACTGCCGCTCCTGAGTTCACCATTCGCCCTATGATCAACGATGCAATTCGCAATATGGAGGCGGCTTAGGCCTCCTTTTTTTCTATCATGGCCCTGACGTAGTTCTTGTAGTTCTCCCCAAACATGCGCTCCCACCAAGCCTCCCAAGTTACTCTCTTGTTTGGAGTGCGTAAGCTGCGGCGGCGCCAGACAAATCGAGCAGCGCAATACTTGCGGTCCTCCGCCAGCTGCACTTCCTCTTCCTCAGTAAAGATCGCCCAACTCCACAGTCTGTACGCCAGAGACATTGAACGGCTTCCAAACGTCCCTGTCTTTGCATTCTAAGATGGTTTGCAGCGCCTGTTCGTTCCTAGCCTGAGCATAGGCAGCAGCCTCATCTGAAAGAGCGTAAACCGCAAATGGGTAGGGGTGGAGTTTCTCCTGAGCCAGAAACATAAACTGCTTGGCAGGCATGTCCAGCGCACGACAGGCGTCCAGATAGAGACTGGCCTGCATGTGGTAGTTAAAGTTGTTAATCGCGCTCTTAAAGCCTCTGGGTGAGGCGTCACGTGCAGTTTTAAGATCCCACACGTTCTCACCGTCGTACCAGTCGAGTCGAGCCTTGAATGGGTGGTTGTGCCAATAGAAACAAAGCGTGACCTCTACCTTGTCAGTTTCACGTGGAACATATTCTTCAACAACCTTACGACGCTCCATGCAAACATCATACATGTCCTGCTTGACTGGGCTTCGCTTGCCAAGCCCTGCCTTGAAGTCTTCGTATTCCTCTTTACCTGCTTTAGTTCTGCGGTCCACGTTTGGTTCGATCACAAACTCATCGTCAAACTTATCAATCTCCAGAAAGAGGGTGTGTTGCAGCCGGCCCTCAATCAGCGCAGGCGACTCTTTCATGGGCAGCTCATGCTTCCACTTGTACGGACACTTAATCACTGTGGTTAGATCGTGAGAGCGATACGCCTCGATTTGAGCGTACTCCTCATACGGCACGTTTTCGTAAAGTCCTACCTTGAAATCCATGTTTTCTCCTAGCTTTTGCGGGGATCGTCACCGTTAGCAAACCTCAAGTACCAAGAAGCTTTTGCCAAATCTTCCCGCTTGTTCGCAGTTTTCTTGCCAGCACGCCACAGATACTTGAAAGAATTAATTTGCGCGTAAGTCTCAACCGCTTCTTTGCCAAATGCCGCACCCATTGCGTCGATACATTCAATTTCTCCGTCCTTGTAATGAGCTGGCGAGTTCACCAAATCATTTCGTACTTTTCTTGGCCTTCCTCTTTTCGCCACTGTCAGTCTCCTTTTTGTCCAGCAACCGATTGATCATTTCAAGCAACTCTTCTGCGTCATCACCCTCAAATTCAATCGTGATTTTTTTACTCAAGTCATGTGCCTTTGTTTCAGTTTCTTCTTTGGCACCCCCCAGCTTTGCTCAATAGCCTGCTCGTATATCCATTTTTTATTGACAATCTGGCCACCGGGCAAATGGAATTTGTTACGATCTTTTGCGTCCTGCACGAAAATAAATTCACCAACCTCGATGTTGTAACGCCCGTCTTTTTCTTTCGGTTGGTCACGCAGGTAGCGAAACCTCGTACCCATTTTGTTTGGATAATTCATAAATTCGTCCTTAAAAAGTTGCTGCCGCTCCGCTACAATCACCGGAGATAATTAGATAATTGTAGCAGAGCAAGCAGCTGGAAAAGCTAGAAAGGTATGTCCTCGTCAGGGTCTTCATCCTTCGTGAAGTCAGACATGCCGTTGTCTTTTGAGGCCGGTGATGATCCCTTAGCAGCTCGCACTTCAAAAGAATTTTCGATCTCTTCTTTCATCCATTCCGGAAGGTCTTCCCAGATGTCGCACATCTTTTTGGACTCAGCGCTGGAGTTGTTTTTAAACTCCTGACAGTAAAGTTCGATATCAAACTCCGCTGCCTCGTTGATCGTCTCGACAACCTTTGGTCCGCCGTCTGGTTTGTAGATGCCCTCGATCTTAGTCCTGTCAGTCTCGTCACCCCTACCAATCAACTCCAGCTCACAAGTGACCCTGAGAACCTTGCCAAGCTCAAAGCCTTTCAGCTCTTCATCCGTAAAACTTCTTCCGCGCCAACTTTTCAGATCCTTAAACAGCGTTGCATTTTCGTTCAATGACGCCGTATATGGTTTGCTGACACTGAACGGACGCCCGTCAGACATCTGCACGTCAGCCCAGACCTCGTTGCCGTTCTCGACTTGCAGCTGCTGAGTGATCTCCCAGTAAAGAAATAACTTGTGGCGTTTCTTTTCAGGCTGACCCTGAAAGCTTTCGCTCCTAGTGCCTGTGTCTATAATCTTGTAACATTGGGCCTTGTATCTGCCAACTGGGAGATTTTCGTAATCTCCTCCTCCCTGCGAAACTGTAACCATGCTTATTCTCCGGTTTATTTGTGTTTGTATAATGTTGTGCTATTGTACACAAAAGTACAACTAGGGCAATGACCAATTGTGAAAATAAAAGCACCAACAATAAAAAAATTTGATCGGCCTTTTTCTGCGGACGTTGAAGGTGAGTTCCGTGGCTTTTTAGCGAACCATGGATTCGAGGTTGTTGGCAACAGGCAGTTGATATCTGATGGCAAGATAGGTCGCGCTTACATCACAAACGACAAGCAAGGCAAGCAGAACGGCTGGTATCAGCTTTGGTTGGACCAGACGATTCCTTATGGCAGGATTGGCGACTACCGGATCTCAGCTACTGATCCAACCGCAACCTTTCGCCCAGAAAACGCAGAAAAGTGGGAAGAGGTTTCTCCTGAAATGAAAAGGCAAATAAAGGAAGAGGCTAAAGAAAAAGAGGTTGTGCGTAAGGCTGAGCAAAAAGCGCACTACCAAAAAGGCGCAGATCGAGCAATTCATGACTGGGAGTCTGGAGTTGTTTGCGACAGCCATCCCTACTTAGAAAAGAAGCAGGTCCAGTCGCACGGGCTAAAAACCGATAAAGACGGTGCGCTGCTGATCCCAATCCGTGATGTCAGGGGAGGCATTGCTGGGCTGCAAAGGATTGACGCCAGCGGCAATAAAAAAATTCAGTACGGGTCCAAGAAGGAGAGCAATTTTTTTGTCATTGGCCAGCTGAAGAAGAATTCCGCGCCGGTCATTAATTATGTCGAAGGTTACGCCACTGGCGCGTCTTATTTTGAGGACCATAACCAGCCTGTGGTTGTGTGTTTCGACGCCTACAATTTGTCGAATGTTGCGAAGGTGTTGTTTGAGTTTTTCAAAGAAAGCAAACATGTATTCATTGCCGATAATGATGAGAAGAGCAAGACAGGAGAGAAGGAGGCTGTTAAGGCCTGCCAAGCCATTCAAGAGCTGAGGGGTCAGGCCGAGGTGCTGATGCCTCTAAGCGCTGGTGACTACAATGACCATGCCAATGACAAGAACAAGGACGTTGTAGAGGTGTTGGAGGGTGAGCTGTTAGATCCTGAAGAGCCTAAGCCTGTCGTTATGGGAGACATCACGCCAGTGGACTACGAGTTCACCAAAAGCTCCACAGGGAAGTATTTGAACGTGAAAGAGAACATACAAGGGGTGCTGACTGTCAATTCTATCAACGTGGTCTATAACGTCATCAAGAAGGTGATGGAGATTGACATACCTAACATGAATTTCATCGAAGACCTCAAGGAAGATGCCTCCCTGACTGAGATTGAAAATCGATGCATCACGATGGGGGTTCCGCACAGCAAGGTCGCTGATTATCTGAAGGTGATCTGCAAGCCATACAATCCCGTCAAGGAGTGGATGGAATCCAAGCGTTGGGATGGGCGAAGCCGACTGCAAGAGTTCTTGGACACGATTGGTTGCCCTGACAACGAACCGCTCAAAGAGATGTTGATGCGTAAGTGGCTGATAAGTTGTGTGGCCGCAGCGTGTGAACCGAAGGGGGTTGAGCTTGAAGGCATCCTAGTGTTCCAAGGCGCCCAAGGGTTAGGCAAGACGTTGTGGTTTAAGCGTCTTGCCAACTACGAGAGCGGGTGGCTGCTAGAGGGCGCCACACTAAACCCGTCTGATAAGGACAGTGTGAAGCGTGCTGTCAGCCACTGGATAGTCGAGCTGGGAGAGATCGAGTCTACGTTTAAGAAGAGTGACATAGACCAGCTGAAAGCGTTTGTGACTGCGCGTAGCGATGAGCTTCGACTGCCTTATGATCGGGGCTTCTCTCGCTACCAAAGACGCACAGCCTTCTATGCGAGCGTTAACGCACGGGAATTCCTGACGGATACGTCTGGTAACCGAAGGTTCTGGGTGATTCCCGTGCGGAGCATCAATTTTGACCACGGGATTGATATGCAGCAGCTCTGGGCTGAGGTGAAGGAGACCCTGTACGTCGAGGGTAAAAAGAACTGGTTCCTGTCGCCTGACGAGCGCGAGATGCTTCATGAGAGTAACGAGGTGTACAGGACACAGAGCGCTGTCGAAGACCTTATACTCGAACACGTGAGGTTTGGCAGCAAGGTCACTGAACCAGTGCAGATGACTAAATTGTTGAAGGATCTTGGGGTCAGCAACCCAAGGATGCCAGACTTCAAGGACGCGGCAAGGATACTCAGTGAGAAGGGATTGGAACCAAGGAGATCAAATGGGAAGAAAGTTTATGACATCGACTACGATACACCGGATCAAGGAAGCGACAAAGAATTTAGCTCTTTCGACGGAGGCAACTTTAAGAACAATTATTGATCACGGATATATTTATCGTGGTCTGACATTCATTGCGTTGACTGTGAGTGTTGTCGGCGCGATTTTGGCAGTCTTTCCTGTGTTGCTGGTGGTCGGCGGTATCACCCTAGCGGCAAGATTTGACAGGGAACAGTGAGTGCATAGTACACTGATCACGTGTTGTTGTGTTGTTGTTAGCACCATGACACGTGCAACTGTTAGTTACATAGCGCAACAAATGGTAGCAAAAGGGTATAGCTGTTGACGCACTGTACACTAGCTATGCACTGATGATATTTAAAGCTAAGTCATTGATTTATATAAGGTAATGTTAATAGGTAGGGTATAGTAACTATATATAGTAATATTTTAAAAAGCAGTAAAAGCATGTACACACACCTACATATGTGGTTAATGGTAGGGGCTAATAGGAAACGGGGTCCCTACCCTGCCCTGTACACTGCGGAGGTGATCGTGGATGAATTTATTTATGACGGGTCGCAAGACTTTGAGCTTAATTTTCAGCGCTGGTATGTGCTTAACTGTGACGAGCGGATGTACTACAATGAGCCTACATACAGCATTGAGGACGGCAAAGAAATCTTTGCTGACATGGTGAAATTACGATGGCAGGCAGACCCAAAAAAGAAAAGCCTAAGTTAGTTTCTGTCCCAGACTCGTTCGAGAAGGACGTGGAGTTTGGACTGACCTCGATGCAGGCTGGGTTCGTGTGGCATTACACCGAAGGTGCGTGCAGCCAGACTGAGTCAGCACGAAGGGCTGGGTTTGAGTTCCCAGCGTCAGCTGCAAGCAAGATGCTCAACGGTCAAAACTTTCCCAAGGTCACCAAGGCTGTCCGTATCAAGCAAGAAGAGCTGAGGGTCAAGTACGCCATAACTCCTGAGAAGACTGGCACAATGCTGTGGAAGATTGCTGAGACTGCGTTCGAGGATGGACATCACAATGCGGCTGTCTCTGCTATCAAAGAACTAAACCAACTCGCTGGTTTATCAATCAATCGCAGCCATAACCTGAACATCAACGCTAACGTTAACTCAATGACGAGCGCGGATATTAAAGAGCGACTTGCCAGTCTGCTTGGTGCTGAAACCATTGAGCCTTCTGAAAAAGATATGTAAGAACAAATAACAAGGAGGGCGGCGCCCCGTCCTCCCAGCCCCAGAAATCCCCGAAAATTCAGGAATTCCCCTAAGTCATTGATTTGTAAGGCTTTTTAGCTTGTGTGCAAGCCTGCAACTTTGTGCAACTTTGTGTGCGTCATGCACAGAGCTGGTACGCACTGGATGGCTAGGGACCCCTAAGCGTTTGATTTTTATGGAGATTCCGACTAGTTGATTAGGGGTACACCCCCTACAGAGAATCGGCGCTCGCGGGATTGCTATAGCTGAGTTTGCCGCACTCAATTATCAAAAATATTCATGAAAAAGGACCGCCACCACATTGACCGGAGAAGGGATGTGGTGACGGCCAATATCCGCCTGCTAGGGGTAGGCGGAAGGGGAGTCAACGCTTGTGTTACGTTAACCATGTGATGGTATACTCGCGGTATTGTTAAGACAACCGTTGCTTTTTTTATGGGTGCAGATTCTCGGCGCAAAGGAGCCACATTTGAACGCTCTGTGGTTTTAAAAATAAATGAGTGGCTGGAGTCCCAAGGCATAAATTTTTTGTGCAAAAGAAATTTAGACCAATATCAGACCGCCAACCTTGCCGACATTGATATTCCTTACCACGCGGTTGAGTGTAAACACTACAGGGAGGGCTGGACCTACAAGCCTGAATGGCTTGAGCAGGTACATGAATCGGCGGGTGCAAAGATTCCTGTTTTGATATATAAATACAACCGGAAACCGCCGCAGGTCTGTCTGCCTATGTACGCGATTAACACGCAGTGGGAGGTAGATCAAAATTTTAATTGTGTGATTTCTCTAGGGCAGTGGTTTGAGGTGATGTCAAAAAATTGGTCTAGGTACGAGGAGATGATGGAGCCATGAAAAAGAAAAAAATTTCATATTATGGAAAAGGCGGGGTGGCTGTAAAAAAATTGAAGGGCGTCGATGTCAGTGGGCTGCATACTAACCAGCGCAAGGCGATGGAAAAGCATTCAATACATCACACTGCTGGTCACCTCAAGGCGATGGTTGGGTCTATGGAGCGCGGCACCAGCTTTGCCCAGAGTCACAAAGACGCTATGGACAAGGCTGGCAAGTAGGTGGCTCATGAGACCAGAAAAAAGAACCTGCTGAAGAAGCACAGCCTTGAGGGCGTGAACAAGCCTAAGCGCACCCCCAGCCATAAAACAAAATCCCACATGGTTTTAGCTCAAGACGGCCACACCTTAAAATTAATACGCTTTGGACAGCAGGGCGTCTCTACTGCTGGTAAGCCTAAGAAGGGTGAATCAGACGCCCAGAAGGCTAGGCGTAAGAGCTTTAAGGCTCGCCACGGTAAAAACATAGCCAAGGGCAAGATGTCAGCTGCCTACTGGGCCAACAAGACCAAATGGTAATTTGAGATGGTTGGAATTGCTAATTTATTACGAAAACACCTTCAGGAAGGTGATTTTGACCCGCGCTTTGACAAGCGAGTAAAAGAACAAGATCGACTACGCAGCTTAGATGTAGACATGATTGAACGCAATGATGTCATGCCTCGCACGCCTATAGCGCTTTCTGAATTAGAGGGTGAAGATTTTGTAACATCCATGTCTGATCGCACTGGATCTGGTGCATTAGTGCTTGGTTCTAAAGGGGTGCCGTATCAGCGTGCTGTTAATCTTCCCGGCGGACAAGGGTTCATGTTTGAAAACCCCGGCCAAGTGTGGGCTTCTGCACAAAATCCGAGCCAAGCAATCTTGGATGCAGCGAGGGAAATTCCAAAATCTGGGAGAGATCCATTATTAATTCCATGGCGCATGGCGCCATCTGGTGGAGACTTCTCTACAACCACTGGTGAGCTAATGTTTGCCCACGCATCTGCTGCAATGAACAAGACGCAGAAGAAGGCGCTTGATGCAGCGATTCGTAAGTTCTCGACAGTTGGCTCCGTGAAAGATGGCAAACGCAAAGGGGACGGTTTAAAAATTAAAGGCTGGAAGGGCGTTGATGATCCAGCCTCTATCGAGGTATGGCGCAATACGCCTGATACTGTTCGTAAAGAAATCATGAACATGATGGATGTGCAATTCAGAGGCAAGGGCGGCTTGTCAATAGGTGAGGCGCGTCTAATAAATGCAGATCCTACCCAGCTTACAGCAAGAGATGCTGGAATCCAGAATGTTGGCAGGATTGATGTCAGTGGCGATTTAATTCCATCTGGCCATCCATCTTATCCGTATGGTGTACAAGGCACAGGAATAGCGACTCTGCCGCGCTCTACTGATGCGACAATCTTTGATTTGTTGCCAGAAGCAAAATTCGGCAAGGCTCAAAAATTAGTAGGAGATCCTGCCAGCCCAACCAAGCGGGAAATGCGAGCGCTTCAGATGAAGCCGTATGTTGGCAAGATCACAGAAGAAGTTCTTAAACGAATGCAAGATCGCGGCGTCGATATTAATTCATTCGCTGGTTTAACTGGCACTGCGTTAACTGCATCTTTAGTGACTGCTGGATTGTTAACGCCCCAAGAGGCTACTGCTGCGCCCGGCATTGGTGACATGTTAAACCCCAAGAACTTTGGCCTGACCACCAAGATGCGTGAGACTGTACAAAAATCCAAACAAAAAATTCAGAGCGGTTCCCAGTGGGAAGGATTCCTAAAAAATCGCGGAGTGCCTAAAGGCGAGTTTGAGTTGTTTGGTTTATCAGACATTCTGAAGAGAGAGAATATCACTCAGGATGAGCTGCTTGATGCGATAGANCANAACCAGCTGGAGCTGAAAAAGACAGTCTTGTCCGACAAGCCGTCAGTCAATATTGATTTTACTGTTGAGCCTATTGATTTTGATATTGCGTACCCTCAACAAGTGATCGGTCAAAAAGTAAAAGAAGAAATACAATATTTTAAAGATGAAGCCAAAATCGATCCAGCTCAACCAAGTACATTAAGAGATGATTTTATAAAAGAAGATTTTTGGACTAGCTACGAAAACCCAGAAGAATCGTTGGGCATGTCAGAAGAAGATTTTGATTTATGGCTCTATAACGATGAGGGTGACTTATCAGTCGATGCTGAGCTTGCTTTAAACGAAGTTATTGAAAATAGAGTCCGCTTTGACTTGGGGGAAGGCAACACAAACTTTAGCCGTTTAAAATTGCAGCAAGACGGAATGCCTACTGACTACAGCATCATAAAGGCAGTTGATGAAGGGGCTGTGGAATGGCTTGCTGATCCAAACATGGATGAAGACCTGCAAAAAAGATGGAGCAAATATCATGGTTTTAATTTCTCGTCTGACAACGAAGCTCAAGTACAGCTCCAAGACATGTACCAAGGCGACAACCCGAAAGCGCGTTCAGAATCTCCAATGTGGGAAAGCGAAACTCTTCCGGGCGGCAGTAATTACAGAGAAATTTTGTTGCAGGTAGACCCAGAGGGTCCATCGATGTTTGGCGAATCCCACAGCGGCTTACCTAACGAATTAGGACATATTAGGGTCAAGACGCGTATGGGTCCAGACGGCGAGAAGATTTTATATGTCGAAGAATTTCAAAGTGATTGGGCGCAAAAAGGCCGCAAAAAAGGATTCTTGGATTCAGAAAAAGTAGAACCAGTGTTGGCTGCTAATGCTGCAATGCAGCAGCAGCTTTATTCTGTGGGAGGGCCGTTTGATCGGTTCATGAATTCTGTTACGCCAGAGCCAGATGCTGTTATTAAAAATACATCCGTTGGGCAATTTGTTAAAAAATTAAAACTGCACGCCATTTATAACCAAGAAGGAATGCAACTACCTCTCGAAAGACAGACAGATTTATATCAAGGAATAAGCGACAACTCTCGCATTTTTCGAGCAGATCGAGAAGGCAATATCCAGACTAACGCTGTAGCAAAGATTCTTCAAGATATGTTTAAGAACAAGCCGGAGCTTGTTGAAAAAATAGCGGATCACGTTAGAGCAACAGAACGGCAACGCGCAAGAACAGACCCCATGGGAATGTCTTTGTTGCCCAGCAGGTTTTCTGGACCTCAACATGAAGAAGCTATTCAAAGATCAATTGTAGAAAGATATGTACGCAACAGGTTGATTTTAGAAAACCCTGAAATGCTGCAAAAGATAAGAAGCTTTAGTGGCAGCGAAGTGGATGCATACGAGAATGCAAGCCCTCTTAGTGACTTTCTGGATCAAGACTTAATTGACCAAGAGCTACGAAACGCAGAAGTTCGCGCAGACTCTAGAATCAATGAGCAGTTTGCTGAGCTTGGTGTAGATCGAGCAGACGTAGATGAAATCATAAATATTGTAGATAGCTACGAAGAGTCCATAGGCGAAAACATGGGCTACTTAAAAGGCATAGAACCCAACGTGTTCGTAACCAAGTCAAAAGCGTGGAACGACTTGTTGGTAAAAAACGTATTGAAAGAAGCGGTGGATGGCGACTATGACCTAATTGCCTACGCACCAGCAGATGTGCATATCGACAGGTGGAATGAAAAAGGTCTAGATCAACAGTACGGCGTGCTTGTGCCGTCAGCCTTCAAGAGGATAACTGGCCAGACGCCTTCACCATTTATTCGTTACGATAAGCGCCCGGACGCTGATGAGTTTGGTCAGCAAAACTGGAGTTATACTGGGTTAAATGTTGATGGTAAAGCAGTTTATTTGAGCCCAAGCTTTAAAAGATTTATTTCAGACGATCCATCTAAGCCAGATGGTTCTGGCGAAATAGAGTATGGCGTAGAGCAATACGCTTCTCCTGTCATTGACCTTAGCGATACGATGAAGGGTCAGAAGAGCATGTCGGTTAAGGAGTTTGTTAAGAAGAAAAGCCTGCCGTTGTTCTCTACAGCCATCGCAACCAGCGCCGGCATCTCTGCCCTAAGTCCAGAGCTAAGAGCTTCTGAGGTTGATATAAAGGCAGACGTAGCTTCTGGCGAAGTGATGCTGGATGTGTTGAGCGGATTGATTGCACCAGTCGCTAGCGGTATAGCTGGATTGATGCAGTACAAAGAACAATTACCGCAGCGGGTGTATGAGGTTTTAAACAACAACCCAGAAGCAGTTGCTGCTCTGGCGTCTAATGTTAAGCAGGCGAGGGAAGACGTAGCGTCTGGGTTAAACTATGAGCCACGATCTGCGTTAGCGCGTCAGGCCAGTGATGAATTTAAGAAGGGTATTGTGTCTATGCTGGAGCCGGTCATTGACGCAGCTGCGCCAGTGGTTAACTATGCCCTTGACCCAGAAAGCGTCTACGACGAGCGCGGCTTGAATTTATTCCCAGCTGCTGTGCAGGGCGGTAAGTTCATTTATGATAAGATTTTAGGTGAGCCTGAAAGAGAAGCAGTGATTAGCGCAATGGAAACAATTTAGTGGCCACTGAAGACGTAGACATCTTTGAAGAGGGCGGAGCCGACCAAGGCATGTATCGATCTGATGGCGCTCAAAAGTCTGCCAGAGGATTTATAGGACCAGTCAAAAATCTAGTGACTGGCGGAACCATGACTGAATTCTCGACTGACATGCAGGTTGGCGGCAGAAACATACAAATACCTACCATGGTTCCTACGCTGTCGCGTGAAGAGATTGGTTACATGCAGCGCATGGAGCCGGGGAAAGGGTGGGACATGAGCAACCCTATGGTGTTGACCATAATTGACAAGGCTAGGGCGCACGCAAGAAAACGAATGTCTGACGGCATGAGTCCGTTTTATCAAGATAAAGAAAGCCGTCTTCAAAACCTGCAAAAGTTTAATACTGGCGGTTCTATCTCAGGCGACATCAGAAAACTACAAGGCCGTCCAGAGCCTGAACCCTTAACCCCTGCCCAGAGTACCTATTTGGCTGGTGCGTTTGCTGATCCCTATGGCGCTGCTGATTTTACTGGCAATTATCCTGAGTTTCCAACCAGTGACATGTCGATCAAAGACATGGCTTCTGGACCCAGAGCACCCAGTTTTATTGAAAACCTAAGACAAAACAATTTTGGGGATGCCGCTTTTCAAGGTGTTGGAGCCTTGCCCATTCCATTCTTGGCTGGGGCCATGAAGTATCTCAAGGCAGGAAGCAAGATTGGTAAAGTTACATTAGATCAAGCTGAAAAAATGGGATACAAGTCTCATATTTATGATGATGAATTCAATCTAAGTCCTTTGTCTGAAAACAACAGGCCGTCTGGGGTTGCAAAAACCCCATTTAATGAAGCAAAGAAATTTTCTGAATTCCTTTCTCAGCAAGGAATTATGCACAAGTCAGATACTGCTAAAACTGGAACTGTCTACATTACTGTGGAAGGTGGCCCAATAGGAAAGAATCTTTCTGGTGATCCTATGGCCGAAGAAATGACTTACAGATTTGGAGACCATGATACTGGTTTCATGTCGGGCAGGGATAACATTCAAATCAGGACGGATCAAAAACAAAATCACAAGGATGCAATTGATCATTTAAGTGAGTTAGAAAATGTAATTTCAATAAAATCTCAAGACCCCAGATTGCTCCGCGCATCAGAACAGGGTTTTGATACCAGCAAAGTTTATTATCATGCGACAGACAAGTTGCAAGATGGAAAAGAATTTGAGGAGTTTGTTTCATCTACAAAAGGCAAGCTGGGTCCGGGCGTTTATGCCGCTAAAAGACCAGAGGACACAGAGCGGTATATACGCACATCATATCAATCAGGAACAGAAACACCCGTGTTCGATGAAAATAGCAGAATTCTGCCTATTTTTGTTCGCGGTAAAATGGGCAGCATTGAAGACTATGGAAGAGCGTCGGACAAAGCCAAAGATTTGTTGAAAAAAGAATTTAATGAAATAGACGCTTCCCCAAAAAACAACGAGTTCAATGAGCTTATGGCTAATCGTCAAAAGTTTGCGCTGCAAAAGAAAAAAGCCCAAGAGATATTATCTGAAGAAGGATTTTCTGGTTTTGAGCTTTTAGATCAAGTAGTAATTTTTAACCCAAAAAACATCCGCTCAGTCAATGCTAAATTTGACCCAAAAGAAAAATCATCTGCTAATATATTAAAAGCAAAAGGAGGACCAGTGAACGCGCAAATGTACCAACGTGGTGGAGGAATTGATTCTTTGCAGATGTACCAGCGCGGTGGCGGAGTGAGAAATAGATTCCAAAGATTTGGGCAAAATCTACGCGGCGGAGCGCGAAATAGACTCCAAAGCTTTGGGCAAAATCTACGCGGCGGAAGGATTATGGCTCCGCCTATCCCATACAGGCCTGATTACACAGGGCCAATCCGCGACTCTTTTTCAACACTTGCTGCTAACACGTTAGTTGATCGAACTGGCCTTGGTATGGTGCCAATTATTGGTCCGGCGGCAAAAAATCTCGTCTCTAGAGGCGTGAGAGGAGTTGGCGGCTTGTTTAAAAATGTTCCGGGATTTAAACAAGTTAGAAACTTTTTGGATCGCACATCTGCACCTCTTGTAAGAATGCAAGAAATGCAGCAGGGAATGAACCCAATGAACATGGCTGCTGGCATGTTAAACCCACAAGGTTCAGGCTTTTTTAAGATTGGAAACAAAGGCGGACTACTAGGCTTTGGTTTGTTTAACCGTGGAAACAGGCGCGGATCTTCTGGACCCCAAATGTCTCCAGTGCCTGATGCTCCTCGATCAGCAGGTGATTATTTTGATCCGAATTATGGGGCGCCTAAACCTCAAATGTCTCCAATTCCCACTTCAGGCGGAAGCCAATCAGGCAGAAGCGGGTTGTTGGGTCTTGGATTGTTTGGAGGCAACAGGATGACACTGACCCCGCAACAGCGCCGTGACAAGTTGGCCTCTAGTGGCCCACTATCACCCGGCGGAGGTCTGGATAGCTACGGATTTGGTCAAGCCTTAGAGGGAATACGTCACCAAGATATGACTGGA
>JGI24006J15134_10001016_pt1 | contig 16201 bp, 9 predicted proteins | sample LinPmetageLP53_FD_15134 | JGI IMG/M metagenome (IMG submission 15134)
AGCAAGATTCCGTTCATCAAGCAAATGCTCGATAAAGGCCCAGCAATTACTCCACAAGAACGTGCGGAACTTAAGGCAGAAGTAGAACAAAACCCCGGCCTAATAGGTATGTTTGGGAAGCAGCTAGAAAAATTAGGTATATACGTAAAAGGCATGGCTGGTGGCGGTATTGTAAGTTTTGCAACAGGTGACAAGGTTGAAGATTCAAGTTTTCCTGATCTAAACAAAGATGGGAAAGTTACTTACGCTGATGTCATTAAAGGTCGTATTGATAAAAAAGAAGGTGGGATTATCGGGTATGCCGGTCCTGAGGGTAGCTTAGTTGGTGGTGCTAGTATGTATTTACCGGCTCAAGCTCAAGCTGCTCGTGATCTGGACGCTGGATTAGCCGAGTTAGCAAAAATAGGCGTAGATGCTACTACTGCAGTAGCGCAATATTCAGAAGACGCAATCAGAGCATTGGGTAAAGAAATAAAGGATTTTGAAGGTTCGGGAAGCGTAGAACGTGGCATTATAAGTGGAGCGGAACGTCTTACTAATCAAATGGGACGTGTAGGTGAGGCTGTATCTGATTCTTTTAGTTTAGACCCAATTAGACAAGCTCTTCGTGATAGCGATACTAACTTAGGAGACAGACCAACTAGAGATGGTCTTGCACGTATAGCTAAGGACATGTTGCGTGGCGGTGGTGGGGAAAATCCAAGGAGCGGACGTATTTCTTCTACCGACCCTAACCCTTCTGCGCCGCGAAGTCTTATGGACCAAAGTCAGCAAAGAGCGCAAGGTATTGCAAATAAACCACTTACTGCTACGGAGCAGCTTCTTGCTGCTGAAAGAGATGCAATACTTAGACGCACAGCAGACGCTAGGCAGCTTTATGACCGTAACGATACTACGCCAACTACTATGCCTCCTCCTGCCCTAGACGATGGAAGGCCGTCTCCAACTGGTTTTGGACCTTATTACGCAGCAAAGCAGAAAGAACGACAAGCAGCGAGAGACGATGAGATAAGAGCTGAAGCGCGGCGACAAGTAGAAGCAAATAAAATTATGTTTGGAACATCTTCGGACGAGTTAATTGGTGATACAACTGATTATCTGACAAGACCTTTAACTCAAGAACAAGCTGATGCAATGAATCAAGCTGCCAGGCGAAATGCAGGTAGAAACGCAGGAGTAAGTGCAGAGGCTAGAAACAAAGCTAGTGGTATTATGGCAGCGGGTCTTTCTGATGGTTCAAGTAGTCAAACTCCATCTCGTAATTTGTTAGCGGACGGTGCTAACAATGTTTCACAGTTTGTACAGGGAGCCGGGCGAAATTTTAATCCTTACTTTATTAGCGGCGTTCCTAGTATTAGTGAGTTAATAACTGACCTCCCTGAAGACGCAGGTGGTGCTTATAAAGCGGGAGTAAGGACAACGGATATTCTTAGTGCTTTTCCTGACCTTCTTACAGGTTTTTTAAACCCTACGGAAGAAAGTGGTGATTTAACTCTTAGCGATGTAGCAACCGGGATTGGTCAATTTGGGCGAGGTCTTTTTGGAATGGACCCTAGTCCAACTGAAGAAGAAGAAGTAACAGCAACAGAGATTATTGAAACTGGGCCAACTATACAGAAAGAAACTATCGATGAAGCTACTCAGTTAGCCGCTGACAGAGAAAAGCAAAGAAATGAAATTAATAGAAGGAAAGGCGAAGAGCTAGCACCGAGTTTAGACCAGAGCAGTGCGCTAGCTAGAGAAGTTGAGTCTTCAGAACGCGCAGGTGCACTTAGTGCGGAAGGTGCAAGAAGAGGCGCATCTTACTTAGCGACGCGTGGGGGAGAAAACTCTTCTGTAGAACTAGCTAATACTATCGCTAACGATCCTAGTACTGAGAATATGAGTCGTTTTGAAAGTGAAATATCTAGGCTTATGGATAGAAGAGAAAGCCCTGTCCGTGCATTGTCTAGCTTCTTAACAGCCTTTAGCCAAGCGCGAGGTGGAAGCACAGGAGCAAATTTAGCAATCGCTAGTACTGCAATGCGAGCGACTGACGACGCATTAGACAAGCAAATCATAGAACTTGAAAAACTACGAAGAGCAGATCAAATTAGCGAGCGTGACTTTGGTCTTAAGCAAGAGCAGTTTACAGCGCAGAAAGGGTTGGTTGAAGCGCAAGCTAGTTACTACGCAAACTATAGGGATATGCAAGTTGAGATAGCTGAACTGAGAGAAGAAGGAAGTATTGCAGAAGCTAACAGAAAGCTGTATGAGAGCGTATTAGAAGTAGCAGCAGCTAACGAAGTCCGGTATATAATGGCCGCAAAAGCTGAACTTGGTATTGACGACATATTCTCGTCAGAAGTAACAAAAAGAGCAGATGAACTAAAGAAAAAAGCCGTAGAAACTCAATACCGTGACGCGCAACGTTTCTTTAATCTTCCTGAAACGAGTGGTTTAGACGATGCCACGAGAAAGAGCTTAGAAGCATTCGTAGCCTCTTAGTAACAGGTATAAAATATGTCTGACCTAGACCTCGTGATGCAAGCTTTTAACAAAGCTAAAGTGCAGGGTGATGTAGCTAACGCAAAACGTTTTGCTCAAATAGCACTTGATTTAGACAAACCCTCTGCTCCTGCTCCTGCTGCTTTTGTGCCCGACCCCAACGCATCCTTACCCAACGCTAACCCTAGAGACAGAGGCTTCTTCAGAGAAGTCCTAGATGTACCAACACAAGTAGCTAAAGGTGCGGTTACAGGCACACGGTTCCTGACTGATGTTTTCGGTGCAGACAATCCGGTATCTCGAACACTAAGCGGTGTTGAAGATGAGCTTGATAATCTTTTGTCCGCCCAAGCTAAACGAGATCAGCAAGAAGTAGCTCGTATAATGCAGCAAGCCGAGGATAAAGGAATTGGAGATCAGATTAAGGCTGGTCTAAAAGCCATGTCCGTTGCACCCGTAGATTTAATTTCTAACGCTTTTGGAACATCTGCACCAATACTAATTGGCGGTTTACTTGCCCCCGGAGGAGCTGCCGCTGTTACAGGACGTGCATTGACTGCTGCTCAAAAACTTAAACTAGGATCAAATGTAGCTACTGGACTAGGTGTATTAACTGGAGTTGGTATTACTAAAGACGCTGCTTACGATGCTGTTTTGCAAGAATTAGTAAACGCAGGAGTGTCTGAAGACGAAGCTAAAGCAGCAGCTAAAGAAGCCCAGGCTTACAGTGGAGATAACTTAGACAACATTGCCTTCGGTGGATTTCTGGGGGGTGTTGCCTCGCGCTTTGGTTTAGAAAGTTCTATTTTTACTGGAAGTATAGGACGTAGGCTTGCAGGAGAAGTATCCGAAGAAGCTATAGAACAAGCAGCTAAGACTGGTGTCATACGCGAAGCATCTCGTGCAGCTATTACAGAAGCTATACCGGAAGCTCTACAGGGCGGGCAAGAACAATTTACGCGTAACGTAGCCTTACAAAGAGAAGGGTTCGATGTACCTACAGGTCGTGGTATAGCAACAGCGGCTACACTCGAGGGTGCGGTCGGTGCGCCGGTTGGAGCCATAGCTGCAGGGGGACAAAGAATTAGTCTTAAGGGCAATCAAGAAGCCAAGATAGCTTATATAAACGAGCTAGCGGACAACATAGGCGGCAATCTTGACGGAGTAACTCCACCACCACCAAGCGCAAAGGCAGAAGTTGAGACTGTAGACTCGTCAGAGCTTACACAGAGCCAATTAAACGAAGCCCTTACTGTAGCAAACAATACAGAAATTACAGGTCTCGTAGATGATGTAAAAGATGTTGAAGAAGGAGGCTTACCCGACGGACGAGAGCAAATTGGTAAGTACTCTATTAGTAGTGCTGTAGCCGCACAGTTTAGACAGAACACAGGAAAAGACTTAACTGAAGAAGTTATAGCTGCGCGTATAGGTCAACTTGCTAACGCTAGAAATGTATTGGATCGAGCTAAAGAACAAAACTTAGAAGATTTTGAAATAAAAGAACTAATGAAAAGACCCGGTGCGCCCCCAGCACCTGAGACCGGGTTTGCAGATATACAAAAAACAAATCAAGAAACACCTTTATCACGTGGTTTTCTAAGCCGTATTTCTGCAATGCGGAAGAACAGAAAAAATTTATCAGGTGCTGCGGGGAAAACAGTATCTTATTTTTTAGAAGAAGTAACTAATGAAGAGACGGGTAAAAAACAAGATGTAACGGCAGACCCCACCGCAGGGTTGTTTGATCTTGCCTATGATGTAGCTACTGATCGAGCTACTACTGAAGCAGATATAGAAGCTAGACGAGCAGCGCAAGAAAACATACCTGCTACTGAAGAAATTAAAGAAGTTATGGGTAAGGATAAACAAGGCAAAAATTTAAAAGCTTTGCAACCAGTAAGAACACCAAAACAACAGAACAGAATTAATGAAGCTGCTACTTATTTTAGAGACATTGCAGACCCTGAAACTAACGCACGGTTTGACAACTTAGTAGAAAGTATTAAGCAGCGCCATCAAGACGGCATTATAGAACAAGCGCGTTCTGTGCGGTTAGCAGGGTCTTCTACACAAGATGTCGATACTGAAATGTCACCGGACGAAAGAGAAGCCCGTGCCAAGGATTTGGAAGACGCAGCTCAAGCTCAAGCTAAAAGCGAAGTTACAACCTTTAAGGTAGCTCGAATAGAGCCAGAGGGCGCTCCTGACTTTAGAAAACGAGCTGAAAAAACTGTTCGTGAAGAACTAGATATAAAACAAAGACCACGCAACAAAGATAAGCGGGCAGCCTATGATAGTAAGGTCCAAGCCGAGACTAAACGATTATCAGATGAAGCCCAAGCTGATTTTGAAAGCACGACTTCAGAAAGAATAAATCAGCAAATAGAAGCTCAGGGTATAGTTGCTCCTGATATTGAGACTAAGTACAAAGGAAAAAACATAGACCCGGAAGTTGTAGCTATTGCCGAATCGGGCAACTTACGTATTTTTACCGACGAGTTACTTAGTGGACTCCCTAAAGAACTACAAGGCATAGTGCGATTCATGCGTAGGCTAGCTAGTGCTACTAAAATACAGATAGCGCCTATTGAGGGTGGACGTCCTGGTAGATACGATGCGGACACTGACACAATAACTTTAGACCCAGAGAAAGGACTGAACACAGGTATATTTTTTCACGAGCTAGCACATGCAGCGTTAGCCCGTAGGATAGCTGATCCTAACTCTGAGATTGCCAAAGAGTTTTTTAACTTTTACTCCGTTATACAAACCCAAATGGGCGATGCCTATGTGGGCACGGACCTCCAAGAGTTCGTAGCTGAGTTATTTGAACCTACCCCCAAAGGTGATGAATTTAGGCAATTACTACAAGAGATTAAACCCCCAAAAGGCAAAAGTCTTTGGAACAACATACTAGATGCTATATTAAGGTTGTTTGGCGTTAAGGCAGACGAGAACACAAATGCTTACGACGTGTCTATAGAATTTATAAACGGCATACTAAACTTTGAACCTGAAGTTGAACCCCCTCCGTTAGCACAAGTTTTCTACGCCAACGCAAGCCCTGATGTTGCAGCTAAAGCAGAGATAAACAGTAACCCTTCTTTTTCAAAACGTAAATTTAACCAACTTATGGATAAACTAAACTCTGATTCGTTAAGAGTAGGGGCTATGGGTTTCTTACGTTTAGACAATCTTATGGAGCTGTATGGAGATACTCTAAAAGGTATAAAGAAAATTATAACTAACGTAGAACTTCGTCAGGGGTATCAAGAGCGAGAGATTGAAGCAGCGAATAAAAAGTTTAACGCAATGCTTGCAGTGGCAGACAAATTTAAAGTGCAAACAAAAGCTATGGCTAAAATGGCTGTTGACGCTAGGCTTGCACGAGTTGACTTACTTGATCCGAACTTTGCAAAAAACAACAAATTAAAACCCGATCAAGTAGCGGAGTTAAAAAGGCTTAAGGCTATATATAATACGCTCCCAAAAGAAGTTCAAAACGTATACAAAGTTATGCGTAATGACTTCGACAATATGTATAAGCAGTACAAAAAAGAAGTACTAGATAACATAGCAGACCCCAACCTTAGAGCAGAGTTAAACAAAAAATTTGGCGAAGAACCGCCTATAGCTGGGTACATACCCGCCCGTCGTTATGGAGAATTTGTCTTAAATTACGTAAACAAAAAAACAGGTAAGTGGACGTCTACTTCGTTTGAGTCCAGAAGGCTAAGAGATGAAGAAATAAAGACTTTAGGGTTAACACCCCGTGCAGACATACAAAATGTTGTAGACGAAGACAATTCTGCGGACTACGCTGACGCTAAAGAAGCACAAACAAAATTGCAAGCGGGTGAGTATACAGTTTTAGATAGTATAAAGAAAACAACGAACAGGACACTTCCAGGGCAAGGTTTTGTTGCTGATCTTATGGCGGCTATAAGGCAAGACGGAGCACAACAGAAATTATCCGCAAAGCAAATTCAGAGACAAGTTGATACGGTATATGAAACCTACCTTGATCTTTTTCCAGAGTCCTCCATAGCGCAAAGCTTTAGAAAAGCAAAAGATATACCGGGTATGTCTGAAGACATAATTCGCATCTACGGTGACACAATGGTTAAGTGGGCACGGAAGATGGCAGATATTAAGTACAACGGTAAAATACAAGAAGGCTTTGACCAAGTAAGAGAAGAGGGACAAAAGTAAATAACGACCCAGATACTCCAAATAAGCTTCGTATTTATGCAGCCGCAAAAAGCATTGCCGACAGAAACGCGCACACTATAAATCCTACTTTTGGTGATTTGGCTAAGACTTCTACTACCGGCAGTTACGTTATGTTTATGTCGGGTAACATATCTTCGGGCGTTGTAAACCTTAGCTCTATTCCTCTTCTTACCTTCCCTATTTTATCGGGTAAGTTTGGTGGACCTAAAGCTACAGTAGCTCTAACTAAAGCAAGCAGAGTTGCTGTAATAGATATACTCAAAACAGAAGGTGTTCCTGGTTGGGCAGATAAGAATTACGAAGGTGGCAGGTATGGCCCCCTATATAAAATACTTGAAGCGCATGGGCAGCTTAGACATACGTTAGCACGAGAAGTACTAGAAGGTGCGCGTCAAACTAGTCAGCAGTACAACGGGTTAGGCGCAAAGATGTTAAATCTTCTTTCCATGCCTATTGAAAGGACAGAGCGATACAACCGCACTACAACAGGTATAACTGCGTTCGACTTAGCATTAGACAGCGGTATGTCCCCCGATGCAGCGGCTGAATACGCCTTGCGTATAGTCAAAGATGTTAACACCTCCGGTATGTCTTCTACTGCACCTAAGTGGATGCAGGGAGATATTGGGCGTGTAATGTGGACGTTCAAAGGTTTTATCTGGCAAAGTTCTTACGTAACAGCAAAAGCTTTTGTAGACTCAATTAAAGGCGCTCCAGACAGAACACGTAGAGAAGCTTTTAGGCAACTCCTTTACACAATGGGTATGAGTTACGGTGTAGCGGGTGCGTTTGGGATGCCGTTCTTTGGTGCTATATCTGTTTTGGTAAACATGATAAACAACTTGATACCCGATGACGAAGAACCGTTTAACTTGCGCCGTGAGATGATGATGGTAATGCCTGAGTCAGTTACTAAAGGACCACTTAACTATTATCTCAACTTAGAAATATCTAACAGAGCTAGTGTTGCTAACGGCATATTGTTTAGGGAAGATCCTTACGAAATAGAAAAGTATGGCTACCTGCAGTCTATGGCACTGCAAACGTTTGGTCCTTTAGGGAATTACGTCCTTGATGCGCCTTATAAGCTAGGACTTATGGCTAACGGTGAATTTGAAAGAGGTGTGGAAGGTTTACTACCAAGCTGGGCACGTAATGGTCTTAAGACTATGCGTTTTGCAAGAGAAGGAGCTAGAACAATAGACGGACGGCCTATAGATGAAGACATAAGCGGTTATAATTTGTTCATGCAAGCACTAGGGTTTTCTCCTGCTAACGTATCTAGTCTGTATGAAACTAGAGCTTTAAGTAAGCAGTACGAAAGCCAAGTCTTAAAGAGGCGTTCAAAGTTGTTGCAGAGGCGATACTTAGGACTAACTACGGGTGACTCTGAGTTGCTTAGTGAAACCACGCGAGACATATATGAGTTTATGGCTCGTTACCCAGAGCTTATGAGTCAAGATACGCTAAACCGTTCAATTAAATCCCGCACTGCTCAAGAGCAAGAGTATGTAGCGGGCATTCGGTTTAACAAAAGTTTCTTCAGTAACTTAACGCCATTGTTTGACAGACTAGAAGACGTTAACTATTACGGGGCACTCTAAACTCTCCATATGCGAATGCCCCGCACTTTGTCCTCTATTGTTATTTTACTAACTACTTTGTAGTTAAGTCGTTTAGTCTCTGCCACCAAAAGTTTTTTAACGTCTTTTGGTTTAAGGCAAGGTATAAAAAAAGATGAACCTTTTTTAAACTTCTTCCAGTTGATCTGGTAATTCACTTTCTCTATCTGCATTTTCTTTTATTTGCTCTACAATGTTAGACATATCAATAAACTCAGGATGCGCTGCGTTGAATATCAAACAGCGTTGTGAAGGTGTAGTTATTGCCATACCTTTAGACATTCGTTTGTTATCAGTCTTTATGTATATACCTTTTGTTTTTAAATCCTCTTTAAAGGATTCGTAGTCTGTCTCGTCTTTGCTTAACTCTGCCCTTAATAGTTTTACTGGGATAAAAAGTAACTGTGTGTCAGGCTCAAGCCTCATAACAAGGTTTCCGTAAGTAGGAGAGTGTTCCGGTGTAAATTCCTTTTGACTACGTTTATCTAGCTTACCATTTACAACAAGTAAGTTTCTTAGATTAGCAGAAATAAAACCGCCTAACACAGATACATAACTGTCTACTGGAGCAATAGTATTCTTCCTTAACTTTTTTATTATCTTGGTCGCAGCAAGATATATACGGTGCATATCAAAATCTATAATACCAAGTATATCTGAAGCAATAACACCTGCTGCTATGTTAGCTGCCACAATCGCTGACCAGTTTCGTTCACGAGATGTTAAACGCAACTCTTTATCAATCTTTTTTTGTATTACACGTACATCACTCTTTACTTTATCTAAATTGGCTATAACGTACTGTATAAATGGTACGATAGCGTGTCCATAGTTAGCGTTAAGTTGATGGTCAAACATCTGCTTGCCTTTTGTTGTAGATATAATGTTAGGGTCAACATAATCAACATGGAACTCTATGATTCGCATGATTTCGCCATCGGGCAAGCTTTTACCCACATATAATTTTTGATAAAAAGAAGAGTTAGAAGTACTTAAAGTTATATTACGCCACGTAGTATCGTTTTTTCGGTTAGCGTTAGCGGTGTGTGTGCCTTTGTCTTTTCCTTTTCCTTGCGATACTTCATAAGCAAAGTCACTGACTTGTTTTGAATCCATGTTACTAAGTTCGTCTACAGTGTTTATTACGTTGTTTAATATACCTAGTTTGTTTACTCGTGCCACTGCTGTGTCTTTAGGGTTACCCAACAACGCTTCAGGTTCGCCGTATATGCTGTTTGCCATGCGTAGTACTGTAGTCTTACCTGTACCAGCGTTCTTATGCACCAGGTTTATGATTGCTCCTTTTTGACCAGTAAGTTCTAGGAGTGGAGAACCAAATCCTGACAGTGCAGCAAACGCCTGAATTTCTAAACCTTTTGCATTGTATAAGTTAAATACTTCTTTCCATTTATCAAAAGTACCACGCGGTTCAAAGTAAGGTGTGTATGTTCTGGTTATTTTAGAAGCCGGTGTGTGGTAAACCCCGTCCACAGTTATCTCCCTTTCTCCGACAATAAACTTACTATGGTTATCGGCCCATCCAAATTGAGTTCTCATTATGTCTGCTTTCCTTTTTGTCTGTAGTATTTGAATAGTCCTAGTAACATACTCCGCTAAAAGATTAGCGTTAGCACTACCAGTAACTACGCCGTAGTGAGCAAGGGTTCTAAGTAGTAAGCGTTTTTCTAAACTCTCGTTAGGTACAGTAAACTCAATAACCCCATCGTGCGGAGAATGAAATTTAAAAACAGATACAAACCCTTCTTCTGAGTCCCACATTTGCTTCTTTATATATAGGTCGTGTTCGTATACAAGCTTAGGATCTTCACCCTGCATCTTGTACACACCCCCTTTCTCGCCCCTAAAGTAAGGCTCAAACTTATTAATGGGGCTTGTGCGATCTTTCTTTACAACCTGCCCCAAGTTGTACGGCCCTTTTATTTCTTTACTTTTTTTGTGGACGCAACCGTCACAACCTTTAGGGTTGTTTCTTTCAAACTCTTCGCAGGAATGTGCTCCTTTTATACCTATAATCTTTCTTTCTACGGCGTGAAAACTGTAGTCAGGATGGCCTTGAGATATGGTATGTATAGCTTTGCTACCGTCTTGGCAGAACTTAGCTACAGAAAGAGCGTTAAACCACCGAGGTTCAGACAGAGTTGCACGGTTCATAAGACTGTCTTTTAATTGTAAACAAGGGTCTTGCCTACTAATTATTTTAGAAAATTTATAGTCTTGATTTTGTGCAAGTAGTTTTTGCAATGGGTCTAAAGCAGTTTGAACGCTTTGTTTTTTTACCACCGCGTCTGAGTCTACGTTTAATAATTCACGTATGGTGTCAGGTGCGTGGCGTTCGGGTGCTACATTAATTACTTTTACTAACTTAGGTGTAGCTTTCTTTTGATTGTATGTGCCTGGCACTCGTAATATACGAGCAGGGTCAAACACATTTGGGTCGGCATAAAATTTTTGAGTGACGCATATTTCCTTTAGCCGTTGAGCTATGGGTATCCATTTTTCTGTAGGCACTTCTTCGGTAAAAGCCCAGTAGACATGTAAACCATATCCTGAATTCACTATCGTAGGTTCTGGTAAATCCACAACCTCACAGAACACCTTCAACGCTTTCGCGCCTTCTGCTTGACTAGCGTATCCCTTTGGTAAACCCGTAGAAGGTTCTATCTCTTCTGCTTTGCCCGCACCGCAATCGATGTCCAGCCATATAGCTCCGAGGGACTCTACGTTGTCTACTTTTCTGTTGCCTTTCTCCTTTAACTTACCTAAAGCAAAATAAACATCTGTGTTTTGCTCAGAAAATTCTTCGGCTATTTCATATGCTGCTTCTAAACTTTTAGTAAACTTCGGTATAAGTTTACCTTCTTTCATGCCGATCACATTATATATGCCGCCTCTGGGAACGACGTAATCTATGAGATCGAAGGTTTGCATTATTTGTACTCTTTTATTAACGCTTCTATGAAAGGTGTAAGCTCATTGCTAGGCTCGTGCATACCAATAAACCAGTTATATACAGTCTGCCTACTAACCCCCAACTGGGAGGACAACTCAGCAACGGGCATGTCGTGCTTAATACATACCCTGCCAAGTTTAACCCCCAGAAGAGATTGGTCAGCTTCGCGGTTAAGACTGTCGATCCGTGTCGTATAACCGTAGCTCATTAGTCGTCACTTCCCCATGACGAAATAATATCTTCTATGTCGTCATCATCTTCTTCAACAATGTCTTTTTTCTTTTTGCGTTTGACTGGTTCTTTTACTGGCTCTTCTTCGTCTTCGTTATCAAACGGATCAGGTTCAGAGGTAGTCGAAGATTCAAACCCATCATCAGAATCAACTGCAGTAAACGGACTAGACGATCCTTCGTCTACAGTAAACCCATCTTCTTCTACTTCAAATGGGGACGCTGGCTTGTAAGGTATGTACTTCTTAACCTGTACACCGCGTAACCTAAGTGATACACCACCACCGCTCATTTTATAGGGGAAAAATTCAACTGCTATGCTTACTATACTACCTGTAGTAAGTTGAAACCCTGGGTCTAAAACTTTGTTCTTTGAGTCAAATTGTTCTATAGATGTTGAGTTACCACTATATGCAGCTTTTAGACTAGCCTTGCCTATAAAAGTTCCATCGTCTTGCTTTTTGAATTTCACTTTTAATTTTTGGTTTTTAGGAAACGAGCTATCTGCTGCACACTTTTCTTTCCAAGCCTTTTCCATTAAGCCATGTATTTCTTTGGCTTGTTTTTCTTCCATTTTAAAACTTAAATCGTAAGATGCTCCGTCTTCCATCGCATCGCACGGTACACTTCTACCTTGTGCGTCATCCCATTTGTAGGGTTTATCTATACGTGGGTATTGTGCAACTACGTCTTTAATTACGTGAGTTGGGTTTGCCATATCTTGCTCCTTAAAAGGGTTTGTTTCTGCAACTTGGTTTAGTTGCTGTATGTTTATAAGCTCATCCTCGGCAAGAGGTCGAACTGGTTTAAAGTACATTTTGTAAAAACTACGTTGTTGTACAAAATATATCTGGGTTAGCACATTTCCGACGTGCTCTCGGTTACGCTCAAGATGTTCTATATATTTATACAAGTTCATCTTGTTGTCTTCTTTTGAAAATAAACTTAACCCGCCTAGCCTAAGTTCATAAAGAAAATCTGTTTCAGGAAAAGCAACTTTAATATTAGTAAAGTACTTGCAAGCCGCTCCGCCTTTGTTCTGTCCAGCTTTTATAGACTTCGAGCAATCCATGCAACGACTAGACTGCACATTACTTTCAAGCACTCTGTTATCTGGAAAGTCGCAGTCAAAAGACCAGCATACTAACTTGTCGTCTTTGTAGTAGTTTCTGGATAGCTTACCGCTATCTACTATTACAACTTCTATAAAACGCAGAGGCTCGTATGTCGTAGGGTGTACAAAACACCCTTCTTGAGTTTGCAAACGTTTCATTTACTACGTGGTTTAAGAACAGTAATAGTGTGTTTTCTATTTACCTGTAAACCTGGAGGTGCTACATCGGGGTTAGCTTCTAAAAACTCCCGCATGTTTGTGTTGTGAACACGTTTTTCTAGTAAGTGTAAAGCGTCATTTTCTTTAAGAAACTCGTGCATTTTTTCCCAATCGCTAGGCCAGTAGCTAGTGTGAACCCTACGAGATATAGTACCGGCGTGTGTTTTTAAACTGTCTAAGTTTTGATCTTCGCAGATTTTCAGCATCTTCTGATTAATCTTATCTTGCTGAACTTTAATTTCTTTTATCTCGTCTTCTTTAACTCTTATAGCTTCGCGCATCTTAATATAGATTTCAGTTAGTTTGTCAGGCGTCTCTTTCATACTGTCGCTCCTTGTTAAGGGGAGAGCCAGTTTAGCAAACACTTTTACATTGTCAAGTATTTAATTCTTGTTTATATAAATCGATTATCTTGTGGTGGTGATCTACTTTAGACCGCAACATGTTGTATAGACGTGTCTCAACTTCGCTTCCTCGTATATGAATAACCGTCATGGGGTTGTGTTGTCCGGGTCTGTCAATACGAGCGTTAGCTTGTAAGTATGTCTCTACGCTTGTAACAGGAGAGTACCAAATAATAGTATTAGCAGCAGTTAAAGTTAAACCATGTGAAGCCGCTTGAGGCTGAATGACAAGCACCTGAACTTTATCTGTTTCTTGAAAGTCTTTGATTATTTCGCTTCGCTTATTAACTGTTACTTTACCGGCGATTACTTTGCACGGTATTTTATTTTTTGTTAAGAATTCTTCTAGCAATTCTATAGTATGAGTAAAAGGAACAAACACCAGGACTTTGTTGGACGCTTCATCGATAGCTTCTTTTATTACTTTTAACCTACTGCTTACATCAAACTGAATAACTTCTTTGTCGTCTGAATAAACTGCTCCGCCTGATATTTGCAGTAGTTTGTTTAAGTTGGTAGCAGCGTTTACCGAAGTAACTTGCTCTCCATCTGCTTGCATAGTCATACGATCTTTTAAAAGCTTGTAATATGCAGCTTGTTGTTTAGTAAGAGGAGCTTCTCGTTCTACATAAGTAAGTGGAGGAAGATCCAAGCACTGGTCTTTTTCAAACCGAATAGCTGGCTGCAATACCTCGTGTACTATTTTGTCAGCGTCGGGTTTAGGTCGCCATATAAACTGTGAGACTTTTTGCATAACTTTGTCTCTAAACTGGCCGAAGTATTTAGGTGCGTTCTCCGAGTTAACTAGCTTGGCTAAACCAAAAGCATCTACAGGAGATTGTGCTGCGGGCGTACCAGTAAGCATCCAAAGCCAGGGGGTGTTAGCTGTTATATCCCGCAGTGTTTTCCATCTATTAGTCTGTGCATTCTTATACGCATTTGCCTCGTCTACTACAATCATGTCAAAGCCGCCTTTCATAATCTCTTCTTTGACTACTGCTACACCATCGAAATTTATAATTACAAACTCAGACCCCGCTTCAATTATTTTCTTTCGCTGTGTAGAAGTACCGTGCGCTACAGAACAAGTACGGTGCATAGCAAATTTAAATAAATCTTCTTGCCATGCTGATTTCATAATAGACAAAGGGCATATTACCAGCACCCTGTTAATCTTGTTTTGTTGGATTAAGTAATCCACTGCCCATATTACGCTAGCAGTTTTACCTGTACCCTGCTCGTTAAAACAAAAAGATTTTTTGTTAAGAGTTAAAAATTCAGAAGTTTTTTTCTGGTGAGCAAAGGGTTCATACCTGCCGGTAAACTCGTAGTCTCGCGTCATAGGCGAAGGTATATCCTTTACTTTTAGCTTGGTAAGTAGTTGAGCCTCTTGCAACCCCCACGGTATTGCTATCTTATAAACTCCTTCTGCTTCTTCTAAAATCTTATAGTTACTTGCCTCTTCCGTAATAAGGTGAGGACGTTTAGTTTTTAATACGATGGCTCTACCGTTTATTATCTTCATGCTTTAGACGTCTTATTTTTACGTTCGCGTTTACTAACTTCTGAAACTAAATTTCCTTTAGAGTCACGTTTAAAAGAACGATTGCGGCTGGCTGTTTCTACTCTAGTACCATCAGAGTTCTTACCACCTTTGTCCATAGCTTTCTTATGTGCTACATCCTTACCGTCGCCTTTGGTAACCTTGCCCTGTCGTGTCGCTTTGCGTCGAGCAGCATTACGTTTTGCACGGTTCTTCTTTTGTTCTTCTGTACCTTGATACTTAGCGTACTCAGCTTTGTAATCTCGTTTACTCTTCGTCATATCGTCCCCACTCCTTTTCGCGGTTACTTAATCTTCTACCTACTCTGTCGTTTGAATTTAGGGCGTCTTTTATTAACTGCATGCCCCACTCGGCTGCACATTCGGGGTGCAAATAAAAGTCAAATGCCATTTTTTGGTATTGTCTTTCGTAGTCATAACAATTTTCTTGGATAGCTAGTTTAACTACTGGAGGAAATTGTTTATATATCTTTTCTAAAGGCACGCTAGTGCGCCAAGTTACACATGCGTCTTTGTCTTTTAGTTTGCTACCTATACTGCAATTAGGGTAAAAACACTTTTCTCCATTTTCTGCGGGCACAACGACCTGCTCTTGTCCTTTTTTATATGATCCCATCATCTTTTCCTATTGTGTTCACATTTAATTACTGGACAAAACCCACACAGAGGTCCATCTTTTGCGTTCCATACATCTTTTTCAGTAGCAACCTCAATACGTTCTAGCGCCTCGTCAAATACACCTATGTACGACTTATACAAATCTACAGTATGTTCTTTAGTTACAAAGCCGTCGCACACAACAAACGATAACGCAGACTTAATCTTTTTTACTTCGGGGTAATTTATAAACACAGCCCCCGCAAGTAAATCTAACTGCTTAGTGTCTGCATAATTTGCAGTCTTGCTAGTCTTATAATCAACGAGGTAAGCTTTATCTTCGTCTATTATAAGTAGGTCTGCTATACCCCTGTACCAAACATCGTGTCCAAAAAATTTTGTAGGTTTAAAAGTTCCACCATCTTTAGACACTCCGAGTCTAATTTCGCAATGTTTATCACCTTTTATGCTATTGAAAGCGTCTAACGTACCTTGCAAAAATTTATACTCGCGTTCTAGCGGCTTTCCGTCCCTTATATATTTTTCAGCAGCACTATGGACTCTACTACCATACGCAGTAGCTGCATTGCCTCTATCTTTTACATCCTTAGCAACTTTTAGGTGGTAGTATTTTTTAGGGCATTGCTTAAATGTATTTACGCTGCTGTAACTCCAAGCGGTCATAGCANTCCTTGCTTAATTAGTTGTTGGCGGTTAGCTTCGTGCAGTGCCGCAATAGTATCTTTACTTTGCCCTAA
>JGI24006J15134_10001021_pt1 | contig 16158 bp, 10 predicted proteins | sample LinPmetageLP53_FD_15134 | JGI IMG/M metagenome (IMG submission 15134)
GGGTTGATTTTTGCCAGGTGTCGGACAAATTATTTTACGCTTCCCACTCGGGAAACAACAAGATCGGTCAGGTGTCATGGTCGGGTTCCGCGTGGGTGGTAAAAGAAGCAGGCGGGACGAGTCCCACAAACAGCAAATTTTTAACGAACAACGGTTACCGCATATTCGCTTATCAACCCAGCGACGATCAGATTTATGTCAGCGACATTCTCCCGGACGTTACGTCAACGGGAACGACCGACATTTTTAATAAGACGGTAAATCTTCCGTTTAAAGTCGGACTCGGTGACCCGGTCACCGGCATGGCAAGTTGGGTGGGGTTCAACCTAGTGGTGTTCTGTAAGAACTCTTGCTATGTGGTGGACACCAACCCGGTGGTCGCCGCTACCGGGGCAACCGCAACCACCACCGCCAATTTCACCATCCGCTCGATCTCTCAATCGGTGGGCTGCCTGAGTCACGGGTCGATTGCCCAAGTTGGCGAAGATTTATTTTTCCTCAGTCGGTCGGGAGTACGTTCGATCCGCCGCACGATGGAGGAGAACATGATTGCCTCCGATGTGGGTGTGATCAGTTACCCGGTGCAAGATGTGATCGACCAGATCAACTGGGCGCAGGCGCAAGTCGCCACGGCGACATTCTGGAACTCGCGTTACATATTATCGGTGCCGACCGGGTCGAGTTTGGTTAACGACACAACTCTCGTTTACAACACCAACACGAACGCCTGGATGGGTGTCTGGAGTGGCACGGTTACGGTTGACGGTACCACCGGCCTGCCGACCAGCACGATCAACCCGGTTGACTATGCGGTGACGCAGTTTACTGGCGGCAAACCGTTTTTGGTTAGCCTCGATAAAGTCGGCAACCCGCTTCAGTTCAAAGACTACGTCGAAGACATCAACTTGGTGGACACCGACTTCCAAGACAAACCGGTCACCACGTTTATCGATACCGGTTGGGAGGCGACTACCCGGGCGTTTACGTTTGGAGACCAGATGACATCGAAGGACGTTGAGTTTGCCGAGTTCGAGTTTGACCGGTCGAACGCCACACTCGACATCGGCGTAATTCTGGACGGCAGCGAAACCACGAACCTGGCGGACGAACTGCTAACCGGAACCGGGGTGTTTCGTTTAGGCACTCCCCCCACGGTTAGTCACCCAACGATTCCGTTCACACTCGGATCTCCGTTATTGAAGAGGTTTCGCTACTCGATGACGCAGTATCCGGAGTTCCGAGAGTTACAATTTAATTTCAAGCAATCCGCCCAGGCGGGTAGCGACAGCAAGTATCTCGCATTGCGATCTATCCATGCGGGCGGGTTTCTTAACAGTGTGGGGGTGGAATCGTGAAGATGAAATCGCCCAACCCAGATGCCATAGTTCTTAATGCGGTGCTTGAGGAAGTCTGTCTGGGCAACAGAGACGCATACGATTACATGTGGGTCTGGATTCAAGCGACCCGATTGATCGATGACTTGTTTGACGAAATTGACAAATGGAAAGATGAAAACACCTACGAGTTAGCGCAGAGACTTCTTTTTGAGTTACCAGCAAACAGATTCTTCTGCGCTAATTCGGCAGCATTGCTGCCACATCATTTGACGGTTTTAAATGCGTGGCGAGACAGCAACGAATGGAAGAAATCTGGGGACAAAGCAAAAGAGTTACATGCGTTCGTAATTTGCGAACAAACGGCAGATATTTTTATATTAGTTGCGTACTTAACTGGGGGATATAAACACATGAGAAAAGTAAGTTTAATGGTTCGAGAACTATTTCTGAAGGAGGAAATTTAATATGGGTGGATGGTTTGATTCAGATAANCCCGCCGCGCCAAACCTCGCCGGGGCGAACGAAGCGGGAGTGTGGGCGAACGTCGAGTCGCTGGGCATTCAAAAGCTAGTTGCCAACGCGGCTAAATTCGGGAAAAGCATAACGCTGAAAGTCCCCACGTTTGACTCTAAAGGCAACAAGCAACTTGATCCGCAAACCGGAGATCCTAAACTGCGAGATGTCACCTACGACTTCAAAGGCTACTCAGACGCGGACGCTACCCGGGAAGAGATGGAGTTCGGTGGTGAGGCCGCCGATTTCATGGCCAAGACGATGTTGGAGGTTCAACAGAAGTACGGCAAAGATTTCGTCAAGCAACGCATCGAGGAACTTAAAGCCGCTGACCCGACTGGGTACGAAATTCGTGAGATGCTGGGCGAAGCAGCAAAAGCCGATCTTGCACGGGGAACCGAGCTATCGCCTGAGATGGCAAAACAGGTTACCCAGCAAGAATTAGCCGCGCAGTCCGCCCGGGGAAACATCTACGGGAGCGCACCGGCAGCCGCTGAAGCGATGGCACTTGGTGATGCTGGGTTCCGAATGCGTCAACAACGCCTAGCGAACGCCGCCAGTTTCTTGAGCGGCACAACGCCGGTCGCCCAGTTCGGTCAGATCAGCGGGGCGCAAGCCGGGGCGAGTCCGTTCAACCCGATGGGCATTCAGTCGGGAATCGGGGTAAACCCCAACGCTGGGGCGCAAGGCCAGCAGTTTGCTACGAACGCCTACAACACGCAGATGAATTATGCGGCACAACAGCAACCGATTGGGGCGCAATTGCTTGGATTGGCAACCGGTGTAGCAACTGGGAAAATCGCAGATAAGTTACTTGGATGAGGAGTAAGATATGAGCGCAGGATCAGCATTTGCAAGTGGAGTTAGGTCGGGCCAGGCGATCTGGAATAGTGCCGTCAATAACGCGATGGCGGGCAAGCGTCTGGACATGCTTAAAACGCAGTTTCAGTTCGAGCAAGCGCAGCGGAAGAAGTCACTGGACAACGAGTTGGCATCGCAAAGCACGTTTGAGAAGTTCACGGAATATCTTCCTACTGCCGTTTCTTCTGGGGAAATCAACTTTTCTACCCCCGAAGGTCGGGAAATGTATTCAAATCTAAAGACATCTGTTGAGCCAAACATTAGTCGAGACCCGGCTACTTGGAAGCGATACGAAGCGTTCTCGAAAGAGTTTGAGAATAAAGAAGGTTATCCAGTTTATTTGGCGCAGAAGCGTAATCGTTTACTCACGATTGAAAATTATAAAACAGTCAGCGGCGAAGACAACCCGCTTTACAAGAGAGACAAAGATGGTGGGTTTGTTCTCACGCCAGACGGAGAAACGCAGTTGGATTTGCCTGCGATGAAGAACTTTGTCGAAGAAGACGCGCTTAAAAAAGAAGTCGAGAGAAAGAAAAAACTGCAAGAAGCGATGTACGGAGGAGGCGCATTTGAAAGTATGGTCATATCCGGTGCGCCAACCGCTGGGATGCCTAAAGAAATGCAAGCACCGGTTATTGTTGCTCGCCAGAAACGCTGGGCGGATGCGGTTAAAAGCAACGACACTGATACAATTATTGGGGCATCAAATGTTCACTCCAAAGCACCCGAAGGAACCGAGCGACAAACATTAGGTAAATATAAGTTTACACTCGCCCGGTTGGGGGAACTTAAAGAACAGTTGAAAGTGGTGGGTGACACCGGGCCAATTGTTGGGGTTTTCCGGGGGGCAAATCCGTGGGATGTTAAAGCGCGATTACTTCAATCGCAAATTACAAAAATTATTCCCGGTTTAGCGAGAGGTGTGTTTGGAGAGGTTGGCGTTTTGACCGATCAAGATGTGGCGTTGTATTCCAAAACGCTTGGCACACTAACTTCGCCCGAAGAGATCAACGAGCTTTTGACATCGGCGGCAATTAAAATGGTTTCTAATTCTTACGAGGACAAGTTGAGAGGCATGGCTGAAAGTAAAGTCAACGTTTCAGGCTTTCTTCCCGGTTTGGTCGATTTGCGAAACACAGCAAACGAAATCCTCGGAGTCGAAGACGAGGAACCGGCAGCAATCGAGGTTGAAAGTTTTACGCAAGACGGCAACACGGTGTCCATATCTGACGAGGATGCTGCCCGCATTGAGGCGGCAGCGGGTGGCGCAAAAACGATAAGCGTTCGGGAAGCTGGAACGGACAACATAATCAAAATCAACGTGCGAGGAAATTCTCCGACCGAAGAGACACCTCCTGCGCCAACATCAGAACCAGTTGCTGCGCCTGCGCCGAGACCCGACAAACCGATTGAAGACTTCAACGTGTGGAGTAACAAACAACTGGAAGACTTCCCCCCGCTCAGCGAAGCTGAAGCCAAGAAAGTTTCCCCCAACCGTAGGAAGTGGGAAGCGCGGCTTGAGTTGTATGAAACTCGACTTGCCGAGTTGGTTGCTGCAAAGCGCGGCAGAATCAGTCAAACCGCTGATGAGAAAAAACTGCGAGCGGCAATTGCTAAAGCGGAAGCTGCGTTGAAAAAGTTGTAATGCCTAAAACGTTCCAGATCGTTAAAGATCAGTTTACCCCACCCGCCCCACTCCCATCGACCACTCAGGCGGACGGACGGCAGACGTTTACTCTGGCGGAGGAGGATTTCCCCGAGACACAAAAACCGCTTACGGCAGATGACCCGGGGTATTTCGATACTGAACAAACTGGCAAGCAATCGTTCGAGCAAGTAGTCACCGAATTTGATCGTGACGGCAAAGAAGTATCTCTTCCGGTTTACGATGACGCGGGCAAACGACTTTACCGTCCGAAGTACGAAAAAGATTCCGGCAGGATGACTCACGATGAGCGTGGGGTGATGACCTACGACGAGTGGCTCAAGCAGAAGAAAGAAGGAGGCGACTGGTGGCAAGTGGCGAAAGACGCAGTGACACATCTTGCGGGAGGCTTCACCAAAATCCCCGGTAAGATAAAAGAAGAAGGCGTACTGGAAGCATCAGCGAATATCCCGGAGTCGTTCCTCGCCGCTATGGAAGGCGTGAGGATGCTCAGCGGGGGCGCGGGCCGACTTCTCGCAAAACCGTTCCGCACGGAGGAGGAGGAGAACAAAGCCGAGTACAACGCTTACGCGGAGTTCGGTGATCAGATATTCCGCCAGTTGGAGTTGCGGAAGTCGCGCATGGGCGATGTGGCGAGGATGTTTGGCGCGAAAGAGTTGGCCGAGGTGTACGATGACGGCATCGATCCCGAGGTAGCCGACTCGCTCAGTTTAATTTTCGATCCGACCTACCTGGTCGGTGGTGGTTTGGCGAAGGTCGGTGCGGCGGGAATGAGAAATGTTCCGAAGGTCACCAACAAGTACGCCAAACAAGTAATGGCGGCAGCCAGCAAAGCGGCGAACAGTAAGATCGGTGCGGCGGGTGGTAAAGTGTTAAAAGAAGTCGCCCAACGCGCAGGAACCCCGATCACTTCGTTTGTAAGTGGCAGCGGCAAAGCCGGGGAAATGCTTGGGCGCGGGATACAGCAAGCAAGCGAAAGAACCGCAGAGTGGGCAATAAAGAACCCCGGAAAAGCGGGAACAGCACAAGCTATCGTTGGTGCGGGAACCGGTTATTCGGTTGCCCCGGAAGGACAAGAAATTCAGTACGCACTTGGTGGTGCGTTTGGCGGCAAATACGCGCTTGAGTCCAAGCGATTCATCGGTGCAGGCGAGACTCTCGAAAAAGCCGCACAACGCATTGGAGGCGCAGCGGAGGCTGCCAAGATCAACTCGGTAAGAGTCAGCGGACTCGGGACGGTGGCGAAGACTCGAAAGATGAGCGAGGATGTCGCGAAACAATTCGTCAAGTACGACAACCGAGTAGCGAACAAAATTTTATCCGGTGCAGCAAAAATAGCGGACACCGCTGCCGTGGGTGCCGGTATGGGCGCGGGCATAGGTTCGCTTATGCCGACCGACCCAAACAATCCAGGATGGGCGGCAGGACTTGGTATCGGAACATTCGCCGCGCCTGCCGGTTTAGCTAGTGCCAAAGCGTTGAGCAATCTCGCCCGGGTAGAGATCAGTCGAGGAGGAGTGCCAAGCGCGGATGTGCGGTTGAGGATCAAAGAGACACCCGACCACCAACTGGCAAGCGAGGCAGTGGTCAAACGATTTACTGCCGGGTTGCCGGAGGAACAGCGTGTGAGGTTTGTCGATCCCGACCGGGGGTTAAGCGTTGACGATATGGCAACCCAGGCGGAAGCGGTGAACTGGGCGATGGGCGCGAAGCGGTATGCCGGGAAGGACGTTGACCTGTTTGTCGGCAACGCTCAGGAGGTTGTCGCGGAGACCGGGAATCCGTTCCATGAAACGGTCGCCGGTTTTTGGGATGATAAGACCAACAAGATTTACATAAACACCGATGCAGAAGTCTCGACGATGACACTTCTTCACGAGGTGTTCCACCCCACCGAGACCTGGAGTTCAAAACAAAAGAAACTTGATACTGAGATCGACGAAGTTGTCGATGTCGATCCGTTGCAAGATTTGCAGACCGACCTAGTGCAGATGATTGTCGGAACGTATGCACCTGACGGCAGCCAGATGAAAGCGGGGTTGTACAGTGCAGACGAACTCGGAAAACTAACTGATCAGTACAACAGCAAACTGTACCCCGATCAGACGAGCAACATAATTGCAAAAAAAGCGGAGATTGCGGCGGAGTTCAAAAAGTCGGGAGGAACGGACACCCCGGACTTGACGCTGATGAACCGGGAACTCGATGAGCTAACAATCAAGCAAGATGGTCGAGCCAAAGAATTGGCGGCATTCGATTTGTTACCGGAACCTGAAAAACGAAACTTTATTGCCCGAGAAATCTTGAGCGAACAGTTCGCCATGTTCGGGGAATCGGCCCGGCACGGCATTATCCGCAAAGCGCGGAACATTGTTCTCAAGAAAGATTATTTCCGAGACAAGTTCCTCGGTATGGAGATCGACAAGCTGAAGTTTAACACGCTTGGCCGAATGCGTAAGACGCTTGAACAAGTTGGCGTGAAGTTTGACCTGGCGGGCAACCCCCGAGGCGACATGACGGCAACAAGCGTCATCTTCAAAGACCCGAAGACCAAAAGACAGATGGTCGCAGATCCGGGGGTCGAACATCTAATAGCCCAGTATATCATTGAGAAAGACCAACTGGTCAACCGGGTGTCGGAAACGTCTGAGGTGGGTGGTTCGGAGATGACGTTCAAAGCGAGTGACGCGGCNAAGAAGAACGCAGACGGCACCCCGAAAGTTCCNAGAGCGATCATCGAGAGATGGGCGGAGTCCGGTTGGGTTAAAGTTTACAAAAGCAAAAAGCCGACCGACAAAAAAACAACCACTAAGAAGGCGACCGACGAAAAGCCTGATGACAAGAAGGCGACCGACGAGAAGCCGACCGACGAAAAGCCCGATGATAAGAAGGCGACCGACGAGAAGTCTGATGACAGTAAACTAAAAGACGGCGACATCCTCAACTCGACCGGAGGCAAGTGGCAGCCCGGTCAGCGTCCTGGGTTCACCACGGCAAAAGAAAGAACCCGGATGGACAAAGACCGGGTGGCGGCATTGGTTGCTGCGCTTGAACCAGTCACAAAGCAGATCGGGGATGACGAGGAATCGGTTGGTGCTGTTCGGTGGCGCGTAAACAAAACCGATGGCGGAAAGAATTTTTCCGGGAGTTACTTTGACGATGCCCAGATGAAAGCGATCATGGATGCACCTGATGACGTTGTTCAGCCTGCGTTCAAAGAGAACATCCGAATGATGAACGAAGCGGTGAAGACCCGCGAAGGTCAACCGTTCCTGGCGGACTACTGGAAAGCGATCACCGGGAAAGGCTACGACTCGAAAGCGCGGATGAAAGTTCAACTCTTCACGCCCATTGGTATGGAGATCAGTTCGGCGGGCAACTTTAATGCGACGATATTTAATATTGGCTACTTTGAGAACAAGATCAACCGGTGGTTGGGGCAGTCGGGCAAGAAGAAATTTTGGAAAGAATGGGCGGACGAAGATGGTCGCGTTGATGTCGATGCGTTTCGCCGCGATGTGAACGAATTACTTGGGACACACTTTGCGGATGACCGAAATGTGCGGTACCCGGACAACACCAAGAAAGAGAAGATGTATTCGTTCCTCGGCGTAAAACCGTTTAACCCGGGCCGAAAAGATTGGAACACATCGGTGAAGGATCGAAAGATGATCCAGAAGTTCCGGGCCGACCGAATGAAGAACCTCACCCCGGGGATGGGCGACAATTTCCCGATCAGCTTCGGCAAAGCGAAGGATAGATACATGCCGGGTGAAGCTACCCGCCCGCCGGTCGATGATTTAGGTTTTTACAGTCGGGTAGCCGAGGTGGCGGCGGGCGACAAGATTCCTGCCCGGGCAACCGGCGAGCAGATGCTGGCGACGATAGCCAAGCAACCCGGTGTTAAGAAGGAAGAGATTGCGTGGTTGGGGCTGGAGGAGTTCCTGCGCGGTAAAGATCGGGTGACGAAGGACGAACTGGGCGAGTTCATCCGGGAGAACGATGTTCGGTTGGAGGAGACGGTGTACAGTGGTGATCGATTTGATCCTGTTGACCCCAACAAAAAAACCAAACCTACTCAGTACGAAGATTACCAACTCCCCGGATCAGAAGATGGAAGCTATCGCGAGATGGTGTTGCGGTTGCCGGGGAAGAAAGAAAGCCTCAGAGATTTAACAGGTGAACCGAAAAAACTGCCCGCTTCTGATAGTTGGACATATGTGGATCAACCTGGGGTTAGTCATGTGTTACGATATGATAATGATGGCGAGATAGCGGTGATGGATGACGGCACTTATTGGGTTATGATGCACAACGACGATTCTGTCGTGAAAGACTTATCTTTGGCTGAAGACATACTCGCCAAATTTCTACGGTCTGAACAGGCGTTACCCCAATCCAAAAACTACCAGTCCTCCCACTGGAACGAACCCAACGTCCTGGCGCATGTCCGGTTCAACGACCGCACCGGGCCAAACGGAGAGAAGATTCTTTTTGTTGAGGAGGTTCAATCGGACTGGCATCGCGAAGGACGGGAGCGCGGGTATGCGAGGCCAAAGATAGCTGAGTTGCCGGACAGGTACATGGTATACAAAAGATTGAGCGATGATGATCCGTTCCGAGAATCAAACAAATTGCTGCTTTCAGATGACTCGGGCATCCATCACAACATGACTCGGCGGAATTCGCCGTGGGCAGTTGTTTTAAAAAACCAGTTTAACGAGAAGCGAAAACAAGTAGGAACAACAGACCCGAATTATTTATACCCCCCGACTGTTGCTGCAACCGGGGCAACCAAAGCAGACGCTATTGCGAATGCGGTTAAGAAGTATAACGAGGCCAGAGATGTTAGCGATGCCGTCCCAGACGCACCGTTCAAGACTTCATGGCACGAATTGGCGATGAAGCGCATGTTGCGTCATGCCGCCGAAAACGGATATGAGAAACTCGCCTGGATCAGCGGCGACGAGACTGCCAAGCGATATGACCTAAGTAAGCAAGTTAGAAAACTGGTGGTTTCCAAGTCAGATGAAACCGGAAAGATTGCACTTGATGCGGATGGAGAGTTGGTAGATTCCTCGATTGATCCGCAAAGGCTAGAGAGTTATGTCGGCAAAGAAGTGGCAAAACGCGCACTTGATATGCTTGAGAGTGAAAGCTCCGACATGGGCGGCAACAAGTCAGTCGAGTTAACCGGGGACGATCTTCAAGTCGGAGGTCAGTGGGCGAGCAATCTGTACGACCGCATGATCCCGCAGTTCATGAAGAAGTACGGCAAGAAGTGGGGCGCGAAGGTCGAGGATTTTAGTGTAGCAATCCCAGACGAACCGTTTCAACCCCGTGGGAGTTCTTTCAAATCCATCGACATCACGCCTGCCATGCGCGGCGATGAGGCGGGTAGCGTGGTGGGCGGCCAGGTGAAGTTCATGCCGGGTGTCGAGAAGTTCGACACAATCGAGCCTTCGATAATTTCCGAGTCGATCAAGATCAAGCCGGGTGCGTTTGACAATGTTCGGTTCATGCCTGGGTCGGCAGCGAAGATTCCGCTGGCGAAGGTAGCCGAGTCTGATCCGTTCATTATGTTGTCAGATCGGATGGCAGACATGGTTTACACAGTTCCAGGTTCGGGGGTCGAAATACCGATACACGGCGGCCCGGGGTTTTCCTATCGTGACGGTGACGCGGTGTGGGCATCCACAAAAAACGCCGCCAAAAAGATAGGCAACTACGTTGAGCGTAGCGGCAAGAACCGTGCGCTCATTATGATCCAGCGCGATGACAACCATGCGAAAAACAAAAGCATGGGGCAGATTTTTGTTGAGGAGTTGAAAGCGCGGGAGAAGAACATCACCAAGACCGACATGAACAAGATGCTTCGAGCGGCGAGTAAGCGGGCCGGTTTGAAGAAAGCGATTAAGAACCTGGGGGAACTTGAAGATGCTTACCGGGGTTGGGACTGGGATACTCGGGGAGATTTCTTCGGTCAGTTCGGTTTGGTAAACAAACCGCATTCGCCAATCGGTGACCCAAAAAAGCGAGGATTTTTCAATTATCAGCAAATCATTAAAGACACCACCGACCCGGCGTTGATAGATCTTCCAACCGGATCGGTGGTTGGGGCGATTGAGTTTGACGGTGGGAAGACTTACTCGGCAGGCGAACTAGGAACGGTTCCGCATACCAGTTACGACACAATGCTTAAAGGCCGAGGTCTGGGAATGTTCGAGAACCCGCCCCACATCAGCGAAATACTGGATGCACCCGAGAGTCAGCGTTCGGTGTTCACGTTAATGAAAAGATTCACTTCCCCCAACCGATTGAAAGAGGCAGCGCAAGCGGAAGCCGACAACATCATCAAGATGCCTGCCGGAGAGAAAGCTAAACGCAAAGATCGAGCGAAAGAAATCCTCAAGAAATTTATCGAGCAATGAGAAAAAAAGGCGGCCAACGACTGATGGAGATGGCGCGGGGTAAGTCTTCCCCGGTTATCGAGGAAACGACTACCGTCAAACGCTACACCGACTCCGACCGGTTCAAGCAACCGATCATGCATGAGGTCGGGCCAATCGATGAAGAACTCCCACCGGCACCCGCTAGGCGGGATCTCATCGGTAAGATGTTTCCCCGGTTGACAGCGGCGATGGATCTGTTCGGCCAGATGGACATGTCGCAGATCCGCCAGGCGCGAGGCGATGACGCTAGGAAGAAGATCGATGAAGCGGCTGGATCGGCACTGATGGACTCGGTTTTGGTCGGACAACTCGCAGATTTAGAGAATCGGCTTTCGTTGGACATCTCCCCGAAAAACGTGCCCGAGGTTCAACGCAAGCTGGACGAACGACAACTGAAGAGTGTGCTGACACCTATCGACGAGGAAAGTGCCTCACAGGCGATCCTCAAGCGACTACAGACCAACCGCACTAAATCGGACGATCCAGAGGTTCGTAAGGCTGAAAAGCTCGCTGAGATCGACACTCCCGCCAACCGTAAAGCGATAAAAGAGTTGGCCGGGGGTCTGGCAGCCGGGGCGCCGATCCTGGCGTTCGAGGACGTTGAGTTGGAATCGCTTCTTCCTCAGTTCGGGGTGGAACCTCCGACGAAAAAGAATCGGGAGGCGTTGCAGTTGCTGGTTGACGGGTACGAGGCTGAGACCGGCGAAGTGCGGACAGTCCTCCAGGCGTTGGTCGTTTTGAGCCACCGAGAGATGGACGAAGAATTTCATGCGTGGATGGCGGACTGATTTATGCCGAAGAAACTACATGCCGCTCTCAAGCGATCAGCGAAGAAACGGGGGTTAAGTGGTGAGCGAGCAAAAGCCTACACCTACGGGACACTGGGATCGGTCAAGCCGAAGCGGGCGAGCCGGAGAACTGGTAGTCGGCGCAAGGCTAATTGAGCTTGGGTTCGAGTTGTTCTGGCCGATCAACGACCGACCGTCCATCGATGTTATTTCCGTGTGGAAAGACTCGGTCGTAAACCGCGTTCAGATCAAAACAAAGAGTCTCCCCCGGGACACGCAACTGAGCCAGGAGGTGCGGGTCGGCGGCACCGATGTGAGAAAATATGATTTTCTTATTGCGTACCTAGTGACCCAAACCGCATTCTACGTCCTGCCCGCTGATCAGATCAAATCCAAGTCGAATATTTTGTTTTACCCCAACGGAAAAACTACAAAAATCGAGAACGATTACGAGTCGTTCCGAGATGCGTGGCATTTGCTCAAATAACCACCCCCCAAAAAAACTTCACTTTTCTTCATAAAACGTGTTGACAGGTGGCTACGCATGTGGTCTTCTCTTCTTGTGCCTGCGAAATGGGCGCATGAAAGAAAGCCATGAAAGCCATACTCCAAATCCCAATCCCCGGTAGCCGAAAGATCCAATCGCGGATCGAACGGTCGAAACGCGGGCAGTACAAGTTCCGCTTGAAGTTCGCCCCGCGTAAGATCGACAATATCCTCTCCTCCTCCGCCGACAACAAAGAAGATGCCGCCGAGGAGATCATCGGAGAGATCCGCAAACTCAATGAGGAGGAACCGGCGAAGATCAAAGCCCAACCGATGCGCTCGAACGGTTTGCACAATTGGCGCGAAATCTTCGCTATACTAGACGCAAATTCTGACAACGGTGACAAGCAAGTCTCCTCCGCCAAAACGGCAACCCGGCGCGTCCTGAGAGGCATTGGCGACACTGAGGAGGATTACCCACACCAAGCCACAAAGGATCGGATCGACACATGGTTCGAGTCTGAGGTGAAGCGAGGTAAGAATGTCGAAGACAAGTTGGTGATCAAGAAAAAGCTAAACAAGTCCATTGCCCAGGTGCGGTACGGTGTGTTCAAGAAGAACATGATGAAATACTTCAATCTCGGCCCAGCGTTTGACCTGAACACGATCAAGATCCTCAAATTCAAGCCGGTGAAGTATCGCCGCCCCACCGATGACCGTCATGAGCGGGCCGACCGGCACTTCCGTGAGGTGGTTAAATTCGAGAACCCGCTGATCTTCGGATTTTACCAAGTGATGCGGACATCCGCCCAGCGGAACGTCGAGGTGGGCTACCTCAAGCGGGATAATCTGCTGGAGGACGGCATCCTCAACGACCGTCTGGTGCCCCGTAAAAACGAGGTTGAGCGGGAGATTCCGTACCCGAATGGATTCACCGAGGAGGATCGTCAGTTTCTGTTAAACCTCAATCCGGGCGGCGAATACGTCCTGCCGGGCAGCGACTGGGATCGGCAGCACGGTTACAGCAAAAAGCTGAATGACCTCCTCCGTCCGTTCGGGTTCACGGCATACCAACTTCGCAAAGAGTGGGCGTGTCAATTGTTGAACGAGCAAAACGTGCCGGTGCATATCGTCGCTGAGATGATGGGTAACACCGTCCAGGTTCTGCTCGATTACTACGTTGCCGTGAAGAAAACCAAGTTCAGTTTGCAGTTAGGATAGCGTGTATTTAATGAAGAAACCAGAAACGGAACGAAAAAAATTATCATGTCATTACAAACTTACAGAGTGGCACCGAGAGAAGTTGAAGCGGTTGGCTCAGACCGGAAGACGCACGATGACCTCGGTTATCGAGGAACTGATCGAAGGCGCGAGGTGATTTACACTGTGCCACTTCAGTTCAGGATACTCCATTGGTTTTTTGTCAGTGGGGTGGTGTCGATAATCGTTTTGTTGGCTTTTAGTTGAAAAACAATGCTTTGGATGAATCCATCCCCCCGCTGTGCTGAATGCGGCGAACTCGACACGTCCGACGATTGTGTGTGTTGCCGTGACTGCAACAGTTCACCGTGTGAGTGCGAGTGTGACGATTGTGGCGAGCTAATCGAAAGCATGTGTGCGTGTGGCGAGGAAAAATAATGTGGATATTACCGAAACCAATCATCTCAGCTTTTGCGCCGGATACGGAGGCATTGATCTCGGACTCCGACGAGTTCTCCCAAGTTGCAGAACAGTCGCTTATGTGGAGATCGAAGCCTTCGCAATCGCGAACCTGGTCGCAAAGATGGAAGCGGGAGAACTGGATCAAGCACCTATCTGGACGGACGTTAAAACGTTCCCAGCGGAACAATTTCACGGACTGGTGGACATCCTCTCTGGAGGCTACCCGTGCCAACCGTTCAGTGCCGCCGGTAAGCGACTCGGAACCGATGACCCAAGACACCTCTGGCCGTTTCTGCGCGGAGCAGTTCGAGCTATTCGACCAAGTCGAGTCTTCTTTGAAAACGTCGAAGGACACATATCGCTTGGACTCTCCACGGTACTCAGCGATTTGGACGAAGATGGTTACCGAGCAACGTGGGGAATATTTAGCGCGGCGGAATGCGGCGCGAGCCACCAGAGAAAACGAATGTTCATCTATGGAGAATTGGCCGACGGCAGCCGCGAGAGACTGGAAGGACAGTCCAGGTCCGTGGATGTACGATGCAGTCAACCCGGATGGAACGGAGCGGAACAGAACGGATCAACTAGCGCGGGCAGTTTACCACCAGCAGTGGCCAACCCCGACAGCGAGAGACCACAAAGACAGCGGGGAGAACGTGGACTGGGAGAAGTTGGCGAAAAAGCACAAGTTGGCGGGTGCGGTTCAATCATGGCCAACTCCAACCACGGCGGAGGCGCAAAAGATTCCGAATGTGGCGAACTACGGGCAGAAAGGCTTGAGCAACCACCCGTCGATTCGTGGCCTGCCAGACCGGGAGAAGCTCAGAAAGAGTGGGAAGAACCCAGAACAGTGGCCGACCCCAAAAGCGGCGGCACCGTCATCAACGAGGAAGCCGGGAACCGGGGGGAAAGAATTGGCGGAGGAAGCGCAGAAGAACCCAGAACAATGGGCGACCCCACGGGCATCTCAGGCGATGGCAGCCACGATAACCGAGAACCAAGTAGCAAGATCGAATATCCGGGGGAACGGGAACCTAGAGGAACAGCAACACCAATCTGTCGGTCAGAAACTGAACCCCGATTGGGTGGAGCAACTGATGGGAGTACCGGCAGCCTGGACCCAACTCCCCATCCATTGGTTAACCGAGTGGACAGACTGCGCCTCCTCGGAAACGGCGTTGTCCCGGCAACAGCAGCAAAAGCGTGGATCGAATTAAGCGGCAGATTTGAATGAACAGCAGAAACAAAGGAGCGAGAGGCGAACGTATGTGGCGAGATCAATTAAGAGCGGCGGGGTTCGAGGCGATCAGAGGCTGCCAGAACGCGGGGCGAGACGCGGGTGGTGGCGAGGCACCGGATATTATTTGTCCCGACCTACCGAAGGTTCACCACGAAGTGAAATTCGTCGAGAAACTGAATTTGCAGGATGCGATGAACCAAGCGGTGAGAGATGCCAAGCCGGGCCAGATCCCGATTGTCGCTCATAAGAGATCGAACTGCGATTGGAACGTGACCATCCGCGCCGAGGATTGGTTTAAGATTTTAAAACAAACGGATTTGGTATGCGGGTAGTTTCACGCCCAATTACCGGCCTGGGGGGTTTCATGGCTTTCTCCCCCCGGGCGAACTTTTTGCGGTAGTACCGCACTTAACAGAAAACGAAAATGATAATACAGGAATCGAGTGAGGGCGAATTGGCCCCAAAGAAAGTGCAAAACGCGGTGTGTGTTGCGGTGATCGATGTGGGCGAGTCCTACGGAATTGAGCCTAACACTGTCGCTAAAGATGGGGCAATCGGTATGCGTTTAATTCCGCCCCATAAAGATTACCCGGATCAAAAAGGAATGGCGGCAGTTCGATTCATATTCGAGTCGGAAAAACTAAAAGAAGACAACCAACCGTTCCGGTTGACGTTTCAAGCTAACTGCACAATGAGCGACAAAGGCAACCTCAAGCCATTCTTAAACGCTTGGGGGATCGAGATGGTCAAGGCTAGTGGTGGCGGATTCGACATGGTGGCTTCCTGCGTTGGGAAAACGGCGATGATAAACGTTATTCACGAAGTCAAAGGCGAATCAACTTACGCTAATATCTCAACCGCAATGCCTAGTGATTCGGATCTCAAGCCGAGCGGGGCTTTTGACAAAGCGGACTACATGAATTATTGCCGGGGACAATACGAAGAAAAGAAGAAAAAGGAACAACTTAACAAGTGACATGATCATCCCCGAAGCCAAGAAGGTCACCTCCTCCGGTCAGCACTGGTACACGCTGACCGGGGAGGCGTGTCATGTTCAACCGGACGGCAAGAACACCACGATAAAACACGCCAGACAACAGAATCTGGTGCCATCGGTTAGCGGGATTCTCGGGGTGGTGGATCATTATCACCT
>JGI24006J15134_10001023_pt1 | contig 16152 bp, 22 predicted proteins | sample LinPmetageLP53_FD_15134 | JGI IMG/M metagenome (IMG submission 15134)
CTCCAAGTGGACGATCAGCACCATCTGGTGTCGCCCCCTTTGCTTGGCCCACTCGTTCAGAACGCATGCGTGCACGATTCACATCATCTTGTGTTGGTTCTTCCAATCCAGCAGATTGTGGCAGTTCATCTAATCCTTGAATTCTTTCTGCTGGAGTAACAAGATCACGCGATCCCCCACCAGGGACAACAGTGCCCAGAACTTGTTTTGCTCCTGCACGTCCGCCAGACGCTACATCCGACAACTCACCACCTCGTCCAGCTTCAGCAAGTGCTCCGCCGAGGCTCTTGGCCCCACTGCCAGCTGCTCGCACCGTTCTTTTAACACCACCGACAATAGTTTTACCAAGAGATCTACTATATTCACGTTTCACAAAATCAACCACTCCATCGGCTTTTTTGAGATCTGATGCTACTTGAACTCCGCTAGTAGCTAAACGATACAATGTATCTCCACCAGTGACGGCTCCGCTTTCATAATCTCCTCGTTTATCACCTTCAACTTTATCACTCGCATTTTTTAAATCCCGATCACGTTGGTCGGCAATACCCATAATTTTTTCTTGCCGATCTGCCATTGTTTGTTCAGCAGCTCGAGTTTGAGCGCGACCAGTTTCTAATGTTCGTGAAATTTCAAGACCATCCATTTTACTATTCTTCAATATTTTCTTTTGGTTCTTCTAAATTTTTATTTTCTGATGACTTAATATTTGGAGCAGATACTAATATACGTTCTCCTTCCGCGATAAGTTCGTCAAAATTTTTATACATTTTTGGAGGATTTGATTGTAAATCCATATGAATAAAATTATATCTGTCAGGCGTCGCATATTTATACAGATTTATCCAGTTGTCAGGACCACCAAACAGATCTCCATATTCTTCAGCTACTTTAAATAATTCTTTTCTGTTCGGAAATGGTGAACCAACAATCACATTCGTAGCATTCTGTCTAATGACTGGACTGCAAGATCTGAAATTTTGTGATGAGATAATTAAAAGCTTAATATTAAAATGTCTGAATCTGGAGCATAGATGATTTATCTTTGCTTCACGTTTAATACTACCAAGACAATCGTCAATAATCACTGCGATCTCGGGCTGTTCTTCTTTAACTGTAAATGATTTTTGCCTTTCTACGATCCCATCTACAATTGTATCACTATACATATCATACACATCAAATGCTTTTTTTAAAAAACGTGATGTCACGTCATTAGCTATCGTATTTGAAATCACATGAACAGCATCAAATCTTTCTTGACCGTCGTAAAAATCTTTATTAAGAAGTAAATTACTGATAATCGTACTCTTACCAGTTTTCACAGGACTGATCATAAGTAAACAAGCACCACCACCATGTCCGCTGATCTGCGGCAGGTTTGGATGAATCGGAGGCAGTCCCTTTACATCAGGGAGTGCGTCTGGATCTTTAACAGGCACGACTTGTGGAGGAGAAGAAGCATCCATCTTTATATTAGAAAAATATTTTATTTTTTATATCATAATATTTATCTTAATTGCGACACACCTTCTTTATTAAGTGTTAATCCTTGTTGGAGGTTTTTATTTTCATCTTTAAGAATAACATCTGGGATGTTAAACTTATTATAAGTACCCAAATACCAACCGTACAGCCATTTCATATTTTTCGCTTTTCCAAGAATACCACCTTCTTTACCGAAAAGTCCTTGACGATATATATTTTTCCCATCCCACAGAAACGTTCGTCTTAATTTACTTCCTTTTTTTGCGATGTCTATTCTCAAATGCGTATCTATATCGCCTTTTTTCGCATCTGCTTTTATTAACTTAAGTGCTTTATCATAATTATTTAAATTATTAAAAAGTTTATCTACATCCGCACGGCTCATTTCTTTAGTAGGCGTCTTTTTTGGCGTTGCCTTTTCCTTTTTGTTTTTTGAACCTTTCATATCTTTGTCTTTCATGATCGAACCGTCAGGCATACGATGAGAGCCCTTTGGCACAGCTTTCTTTCGTGGAGCAGCACCGAGCTCTGGATTTGGATTAGTTGCTCCCATGAATGCATTTTTCATAGCAGAAGCACGAGTATGAAATAATGCTTTCTTCGGTGGCTTGGCTTTCTTGCCACCAGCCAGCATGACCATCTTTGTCTTGGCATCGTACTTTCCAGTTCTTACAGTCCCATTTTGTATTTTAAAAAAGACTTTGTCTCCATCTTTAATCGGCATGTTTTATTTATATAATATTTTTATTTAAAAATTTGAAAGTTTATTTTATTCTTTGTATTACAATATGATACTCACATTCTGGCAAGGGACTTATCTTTCAAAATTCAAAGATTTCACAAAATCAAAAGATCGCGATGAGATGTTTACAAAAGTTAATCGTTTAATAATTCAAAATTTTAGAGATAATATTCCTATGAAAGAACAGATAAATGTTTATACACATTTTCTGAATAATATAAAAGATAGAAAGGATAAAAAAAAAGCGATCTATCGTTCAGATCATATATTCTGTTTACATTGTCTGTTCGCACTTGTAAAACTGAAAGTTATAGAAGAAGAAGATGATCCGCTAAATGGATTCTTCTATGATGAGGGACTCACACGTAAAAGAGTTAATCGTCGTTCTCGTTGTGATAAATAGACTGCTGTGTTTCTAATGAGTGTCCGCGTGTCTTTGCGAATGTTTCAAGATCTTTTTCATATTTATGAATGTTTTCCATATCATCGTCTGTAAGAGCTTTATTATATTTTTTTGATATTTCATTAATGATAATTTTATACATCAGTGTAGAGCTAATTGCTTTATTAATATGTTTTTTTGAATACTTCGTAAGTTGTTGTGCCATTTTTAAAGGAGTGTAAGGCACGCCATTCTGCAGATAAAACATATGTTCTTGATATCCAAATTTGTTTTTATGATTTCTAATCCAAAGTAACAATTCTTTATCTTTAATTGGGATAATTTTTTGTCCGTATCGTTCGTACGTTTTATAATCATTAATAGAAAGAAAACATGGACGTCTATCTGTAAACACAAGGTAGTTATACATTTTATGCTGTATCATGTTATAATCACGAACTGAAATCATTTTGAGTGTCGCATACTCATTGCGGGATGGGTGTAAGATATACAGCCTTAATAATAATCTTAAGTTAAGATAATCTATTGCAGGATTAGTTTGTCCCTCGTCCATATGTTTAACAGATAAATTATCATAATCATTTAGTTTCACAAGCTTCTTAATTTCTTTATAATATGATAATAATTCATTGTAAGTAATAACATTATCACTTTGATTTTTTGTGAGTGCTGATTTCTTATGTTGTTGATGATAAACTTTAGAAGAACTATCACGATATTTTCTGTAAATCTCTATACATTCCTTATGTTTTTCAGGATTATCACAGTCCAACCAATCCATCAGTGCTGTGTAAATATTAGTACGAGTCGTTGGCGGCTTATGTTGTATAACACCAATCATTCTTTCATGATCAAAAAACTCATCTGTGTTTAGAATACCGACACTCTTCACAAGTCCATTAAGTCTCAAGGCATAGTTGTAATTGCTCGAGGACTTTCGTTTTGGCTTATGAGTATCAAAGTAATCAGTAAAGTGAGCAACTAGCTTTTTCTCGGCGAGTAACTCTTGCAACATGTCTTATATTATATTATTACATTATATTATTATCTTAAATATATTATGATTAATTTTGTGTATCGGTGTCATAATAATGCCTGAAGTGTAAAAATATCGTCGAAAGTGTTTTGCCTTAAAAGGGGGATGTCGTTAAAAAGATAGTGGAGTGTAGCCGTGTCAAAGGGAGCCAAAGTCTTTTTATCCCAAACACCACTTTTCACAAAAAGAACAAAAGCCATTCTATATGTATCATATCTTATATTCTCTTTTTTTCCCATACAAAACTTTCTACACTATACCATGAACTCGGTGTTTTACTTCTAATCACTACACTTACCTTTTAACTCATAACATTTGCCTTTTAACTCATAACACTTGCCTATCACTGTTTTACACTTTGACTGTTTTAATTACATTCTGACTCTTTGTTTTACACCGATATTTAACACTGATATGTTAATTAATACTCTGTGATGTAATACTTAAGAATAAGATTATTGTTATAATTAATGAATAGTTTGTCAGAAGCCGATGTGGATGCAATCGCAATTAAATTGTTGGATAGTTTTGAAGGAGGAGACTACGCTTACGAGGAGGGTGTGAAAAAAACTGATAAGCAGAAGAACTTGAAGAGATATTTTAAAAATAAGATACAAGAACTTGTTAAGCAGAACGACAACAGAAACTTCTTTAGTGCTCTACATGAAGCTCTTGTGTCTATTACAATAAATGAAAGACATTCAAAATTAATAAAAGAATTAAGTGAATACAAAAAAAGAAACGAAGCAAAGGCAAGTGGGGATAAATGTTATTATGAAACATTACACAAAGAAAGAATCAGGGAAGAAGAAAGATTAAAACTGGACCAAGAACGCGAAGAAAGAATTAATGGAGCATTACAAGTTAATCAGATGTATCGTAAAGCGATTGAAAAATTAGAACATCAGATAGATACTAAAACTAATCAGCATAAACAGGATATGAAGAAAGCACAAGAAAAAATATATGAATTACAAACATCACAATACAAAGCACAGAAATCAAAAAAAGCTCTTAAAAGAGAAGCTGAACGTGTGAAGTTTCAGCAAGCAATGAAACAATTAGAAAGTAGCGATGAAGAAGATGAAGAAGATATAGAAATTATCACTGAAGAATTATAAACTCTTTTTTGAATTAACATTTTTTTTACTGGGTTTCTTAAAATCAAAGACATCTTTTGGATTTACTTTTTTGTGAACATCTATCGCGGCTTGTACGTCGTGTTGCATCGTACCGATCCCGTTTGAATGGTTGATTGGTTTCATTTGTTTGGCTTTTTTCTTTGGCATAATGATATGATATGATTAAACATTTTTTTTTGAATGTAAAATTTTTTATAATATGATATAATAAAATGTCTTTACTACTTACGTCATCAAGACAAAGAGAGTTTAATGATCCTGGACAAACGGTCATTGGGATTGAAAAACCATTTTGTTATACGAACCATATGCGGTCGCCATTAATCATTGATGCTAATTCAGAGATTTCTGTTGTATCTATTAAATGTCAAAGAAACGGCACAGTCGCGATAGACGAACGTGGTATGCGTATCGGTATTTATTGGGGCAAAGAGTTAGAAGATGGAGAAGAACTCTCAAAATCTAGAGAGCCACAATTTATGGTTTATGCTTCTGTCCCTGGCGGCACTTACACTCCGACAGAGTTTGCGAATGCCTTATCAGTAGCAATGAACAAAGTATGTTTAGAATCCTTTGTAAATATGAATTCAGTTACAGTCACTACAACTAATGATGCTCAAGGATCATTTATTGGATTTAAAATAGAATTTATTCAGAATGCTTCGGCACTTGAAGTAAAGACACTTCTTACAACAATCCCCACAATTAATGATAATAATAAAAATGTTCCAGAACTGATGGCGGACGGCAGCGCGTTCAAAGGTTCTTACCCTACAACTGAAAACTTCACTTGGACTCCCGGAGCACAGACACTTGTTGCTGGTGGTGGTGCTGGTCCGTGTAATGCTACATTTTATTCGCATCCATTGTCTGGAGCCAGTGGCACAACCACTGTTGATTTTTCGGCGATTAGTGGTTCCTTTACAATTGGTTTAACAAGAAGTCTTCCTGCATCTTTCCCTGCTCCAGAAAATTATGGAGTAAATCTTCCCTTCGCTAATGAACCAGGTAAATTAAATGAATATGATACATTTTATGATCTCGCGCTACAAGTTGAGAGAACTGATGTGAATAAAGGAGATTCATCAGCAATGAGAATTCTTCAAGCTTACACATCTGATACTAATTTAGGTCTTGGCATGGGACGTACTCCATCGGCTTCATATCAATCTGCTGTTCTTCCTGGCGATTTAGGTAACGGAGCCACCGAAGTTAAAAAAGTTAAATTTGAAAGATTTGGCAATGAAGTTAAAATCTCATTATTTTCAAATAAGGATCTTCCGATGCTATCGGGCACTACTGTAAAAACTATGACACTCGCATCAGAGCTGTTATATCTTAAAATAGAGATGCAGCCATCTGGTGGCACAGCTACGATTGATACATTTACATCTGGCTCTGTAACTCCTTTGTACTCCACCAACGAAAGACTTTATGGGATCGGAGAGATCCCTCCAGACAGAAATATTGAATTAGCATTTGAGCAAGACTATTACGCAGAGGTTAGAGCCAATCCTGTGACCACCATCAGTGATCCAACCGATGAAGATACAGACTTTGATAAGGCACCTACGACTAAAAAAACCATTAATGCTTCTGGTGGACAAGATAGAAATTGGGTGATAGCTCTGGCATATTCTAAACAATATGATACATTCTATATGGAGGGATCTGAAGATAATTCAGCACAACTGGGATTTAATAAATCATTACTTCGTCAGTCGCTCGACAAAAATGCTTCATCTACGACTAACGATATAATTTTTATATCACACATCAAACCAAGTCTTTACAATCATAGAAATATGTTTATAAGATTTAATGGACTTCAGCAAATTAGTTATAATACAAACACTGGATCAATCTCAAAGATCCTTTACGCCTGTCCGAGATTTGATGTGAATGGTAATGATACTGGGTTTTTGTATTTTGAGCCTCACGAAAGAGTATATATTGATTGTAATAACACAGATAAACTAGTCATGTCTGATCTTAATATTGAGCTTGTTGATATTAATGAACAATATGTAGAAGATATAGTCGGTACTACACAGATTAACTTTCACATTAGACAAAAAGAAGGTTTCAGTGTTGGNNGAAATTCTGGNAGAACATAAAAAATTGAATGAATTAAATTAAAATATTATCATATAATAAATGGCTGATTATCTTCCTGAAATGATTGGTCCGCCTGAACCAGAAATCCCTGCAGAACCAGAGGTCCCTGATAATGTTCACATACCAACGAACATTGATGAAGTTGTTAGAGAAGAACAAGAAGAAGAAGAAGAATTTATAGAAGAAGATGAACCACCAATTGTAGAAAGTCGTCAAAAATTAGATCAAGATGAAATATTCGGAGCTCCAAAGATTAAGTCTTTAAAAATGTCAAAAGAAGATTTACGTGAAGAAAAGAAAAGGATTAGAGATGCAGTCCGTCGTGAAGCCATAGAAAAGAAAGAACGTGAAAAACAAGAAAAAATATTAGAAAAAGAACGACTTAAAGCAGAAGCTAAAGCAAATCGTCCAAAACGTAAGATGAATCCTGAACATTTGAAGAAGATGCAGGAGGCTCGTGCACGATCTGTTGCTGAACGAAGAAAGGCAAAAGAACTCGGCAAACAAGTACCGACTAAAAAACAAGTCGCTTTTAAAGAAACGGCTCCACAAGAACAGATGTTTACAAAAGACGATTTAATTAAATCACAGTATCAAGCAATTCAAATGTACGATGAAAAGCGAAAGATTGATAAAGCTGAAAAAAAAGCAAAATTAGAAGAAGAAAGAAAATTAGCACAATCACAACAACAGATTCGTCGAGCAATCGGCCAACCAGATCCGAATGATATTTGGTCACAAGCATTATCTGGGATGTTTTAGTAAACAATAATTTTAAAAGTAGAAATAGGATATCCGTCTGCATATCTTGAATTTAGATATTCTTCTGTGATAGGATCTTGTTTATCTTGACCGACAACAATTGTAGAGCCATCTTCAAAACCGATTTGAAGCCATTGAAAACTATCAAAATTAAAGAGTTCTTCTTTCTTATGAACTTCACGTTCAAGAATATCATATTTATTCATGTGATATTCATTATCTTGCTGTAGCTCTTCAATAAGAGTTATTGTTTCTGTGTTTGTCATTTTTTTATCCATTATATATATTATTTGTCATTACGTTTTAAATAATTTACCGCGATTATTTAAAATGTTTAAGATTACAAATGCCTATCACCGAGCCGCAGCCGAATCTTGTTTTCCTTCGTAAAATATTAGAGCAGACGGAGTATATTACGGCTAAAGTAAATAAAATAAATGATGATCAGCAAAAGCTCGAGCTCTTGATCGGCGAATATTCATCTACGATATCATTGTTAAGACAGAAAATTATCAAGATAGAAAATATTCAAGACAAACTAAATATATATCACGAAAGTCGCTGGTTTTAAAGTCCACTATCACATAAGTTCATTTTTTGTCTAATATAAAATACCATGCTCATACGACCTTCACCAACAAGTTCATTATTACAGTGCATGACGTGTGGATTAAATATTAAGAGATCACCTTGCTCTACATTACAACCGACATCATATTCTGGGAAACAAAGTTCACCACCAGTATAATCGCCACATTTTTTTACAGTGAAACATGTAAGACCTTCTTTACAATCGCCTTTATCCATATGACAAGCTGTTCTAAAATCATGGTTCAAAGTGATCGTAGAAAAAACACTGTCTGGGATTACGTAGTCTACAGGGCTCGCATCATAAATGTCTTTTTGTTTTTTATGGTAGTCAGGNAATAAATCAAGGTATGTATTNGAAATCGCGGAAGACAATGGGAATATAGAAGGATAATCTTTTAGTATTCGCTTGGTATAATGTGTCAATCTGCACGGATGTTGTGGTGACTTATCAAATCCTCCAAGAGCCGAAGATTGTACTGAATTAGATCGTGCTCTTTTTGAGACACGTCCATCGTTATAAATAAAGAAAGCAGAAGACGTACTACCATTTATCTCTTCACCTTTCTGATTACATAATTTTTCTGGATAAGCTTTCCAGTGTTCTTTACCTTTTACTAATCCTTCAATTGTGACTTTACCAGCGGCATTACCACGATTGACGGATTCTTGTTTTGACATCTTAACGATTTTATCACTAAAATCATATAAGCTATTATCAATCACATTTTTTTTAAAACAAAAGACAAGATCTCCAGTCTCATCGTATAGTGTCACATCTTGATTAAAAAGGACATTTGTAGTGTTAAACTCTCCAAGATTTATTTCTTTATGTTTGTGAGAAATAAACTCCATTTATATATATTAAGAAAAAAAAAGTTAAATAATTATCATAATAATTATAAGTTATGACATTTAAGATTATTCATGTTGTCTTTGTGAGACAGCCAACGTAGATTTTGAATACGATTATCACTACGATTGTTATTAATGTGATCTACATCAGTAAGATTATCAGGATTATCTAAAAACGCCAAAGCGACAAGGCGATGCACTCTCATGTTCCTTTTAATACCATGATCAATTTTTATCATAACTTTTTCATAATATCCATTACCTTTACAACATTGCTTTTTCATAAACTTATCACTGGTACGACTGTAAATATTACCATCAGTTGTGATAAGATAATTAGGACACATTTGAAGTTTTGCGACTTTAACATCTGGATTTTTATCAATATAATCTTTTAGAATACTATTTTGATTATAGTTGCTGACATCAATTAACTCACTCATTAAAAGCAATAAGTTTTATTGCTTTAAATGATTTAATAGAATAATTAGAAAATCAAGTTAAGTTTAAAATTACAGATAATCANACTAAATAGATTAAACGGTCGGACTACGACTTCACATTTTGATATAAGATCTGTCAGACTGAATACGAATATGAGAGAATAGATTAAGAATGACAAGTTTGTTAATGACAACGGGCACAGCCCATAAAGATCTCCGAGGTCGCTATGCCATCACCGAACAGACCGAAGTCTCGTTGATTTTTCAAAGAACAAGAAGTATTATTCACTTCTCAAATATATAATGTGATAAGTTTTTAAATAATTATTTTAATGATAAAAATCCATCGCTGTCTGTGTCAACTTGATAAATATCTTCTTCGTGCAGAGCTCCGTCTAAATATTCTTCAATTGGTTCATTAACACTTTCTGGTGGTTCATAATCGCTGTCATCTTCATCGTAGCCGATTTCATCTAAAAATGTTTCAAGAATAGCAAGTAAGTCATATCTTTCAGATTTTATAAGAAATGTTTTTATTTCATCCATTTTAATATAAACTATATAAAAAAAAAATCTTGATAAATATAAATGAAAGAAGTTGCTTTTTTGGTCCCAATATGTTCATACAACAATCCCACAGGCGAAGTAGAAGAACAACACTTTGACAAGCTATTCTTGACATCTTTTTTAAAACATCAATATGATTGTAAAGTTCGTATTTATTGTGGATATAATGATGATGATCCTGTATATTCAAATGAAGACAATCGTACTAAAATCCAAGATAAAATAAATTTAGTTGGAGATGTTCACATTACATGGATATCACTTACAGAAGAATATAAAGGCAAGCCCGCGCAGATCTGGACTGAATTATCAAAGCATGCGATCGTCGAAGGATACGAGTATCTATTTATAGTCGGCGATGATATTGTTTTCCCAAATGATAATGGATGGATCATTAGAATGATTAAATCATTAAAAACAAGTGATAATCTTGGGATTGCAGCTGGTGACTCTGGTAATCCAAATTTACCGATGACACAATTTATGATACATAAGAAACATTATGACATGTTTGGTTGGATTTTTCCTCCCCAGATAGATGCTTGGTTTTGTGATAACTGGATACAAGAAATTTATCCTAAAAAAAATATACATTACTTCCCTGAATATAAATTATTAAATAAAGGAGGTGAGCCACGATATCGTCCAAAAGATGATAGACGATTGTGTGCTATGTTAGTGAAACGTCATAAGCCAAGAGTAATAAGAGAACTAAATAAGTGATTAGACATCTGCCTCCTCATCCGATGAATCTTCTTCATAAAATCCGAAAAGATTAAATAACTCTATTTTATCTTCATCAGAAACTTTGTTCCATTCACACCACTGAACTACATGATCCTTGTCTGGATTATCTGGATTATGGCAGAAGTCCATAATACACTCCCAATATCTGGACATATCGTTCGCATTAGATTTGAGCTTCTTGATTGTATCCATGTGAGTAAGTTCAAGCTTTCGTACATCTTGTAGTTCTTTTTGAAGACCTTCGTTTTCTTGCTTGAGTTCGCAGATTTTTTCAAACATCTTAAATCCCATATCCTTGAGCTTATCGTCTTCATCTTGGTTCTCCTCGTCGGATGAATTTTTATACTTACATTGTCCGTCAATCAGCCACTCCCATACGATTCTCAAATCTCTGTAATTACAATTTTGGAGCTTGTTTGTCGGGATGTCGTCTGGCTCTTCGCATTCAAAGTTTTCACTATAATATTTGGATTCATCATCATACCAAGCCGAGTTGAGACTTTTAAAACAATCCTTGACTTCTTTAGGAGGTTTTGCGACGGCGAGCTCAAACTTGAGCTTCTTGATTGTATCCATGTGAGCAAGTTCAAGCTTTCGTACATCTTTTAGTTCTTGTTGAAGACCATCTTTTTCTGCTTTGACTTCGCTCCACTTGAGATAGAGAGAATACTTTTCTTCTTTAACTCTGCTAATGTCTTTTAGGAGAGGCATCAGATACCTTGACTGCCTATCATTTTCTTCTTTGAGTTTCTCAACTTCTTTACACACTCCATTCCAGTTAAGATCATAGTTATCAAGTATCCTATGTAGTTCCACAGGAGACCATACTTCTTTATCATACGTAAACCTGTAATCTTTGAGCTTATCATTTTCTTCTTGAAGTTTAGTGAAGTGTTTAACCATTTCACCAAATATCTCATTATCTACACCAGCTGATTCAGGAGCATTCGCTGTATCTTGAAGGTAAGCAATCATTTCACCGTGAGTCATCATGATTTGTTTTTGTTGTCTTGTTCTTATTGTTTTTTAATATAAAATTACATTAAAATCAAGTTTCAAATTTTGGTGTATTTATTCAAAAACATCCTTGATTTAATCACTGTCAGACTTCTCAACAATTACAGTATCATCATCTGTGACTGGCGGATACATTTTCTTTAAAAAATCCATTTGAGCTCCTTGAATCTCGGCTTCACATTTATGTTCTAAAAATCTATCTTTATTACAAGTGTTATTTTCATGACAAATACAACACATCAGTTTTGTGATGTCAACTTTCTTAAAACATTGTTCTCCGCATCCATCAAACATCCCAGCACCTTCACCAGTACCCGAGGTCTCAAAACCTTTCATTCTTCTGAAGTGTTTTAATGTGAAGCCCATTGCCCCTTCGTGGATCTGTCGATACGACGGACATCTGATAAAACTATATTGGTAATTGTGTAATGGATATACGAACATCATCTCTGGCGATCCTGCAATGCTTACTTTCCCTTTGAGTTCAGCAACAAGTGTTTTGACATATGATGAAAGATATATATCATCACTATCCATGTTCACAAATATTTTATTAGATGATAATTTTACGAGTTTATTTCGTTTTTCACCAATATCCATTTTTTTTGGTATAAAATGATAGTTTAATTTAATCGGTGCAATCCCATTTGATATTTCTTTAATTTCACGATCATTTAACATTGGTTCACATTTTGTGCCATCACGTCCCCACGAATCAAGAATAGTCCATTCTAGCTTGTCCTTCGGATAGTCCTGTCCACATACATTTGTAATCATTAATTGTAAGAATTGTTTACGATTAAAAGTCGGAGTTAAGATTGAGATGTTCGGTAGATCTGACATTTATATTAATCAAGATAATTTTTTTATGTAATAATAAATAAATGGAAAAAAAGAAGCCAGTATTAAATAAGCCTTTTCGCAGTTCACTGACACCGAAGACTAAAAAATTATCAGTGTATGTAAAAACAAATTCAAAGAAAGGATATAAGCTCGTACATTTCGGAGCTCGAGGGATGGATGATTGGCGATCTGGTAAAGCTTCAAAAGAACAACGTAAATCATTTAGAGCGCGAATGATGGGAATACGTAGAAAGGACGGTTCATATGCTTACAAGGATAAGACAAGTCCTGCCTATTGGTCACTAAATTATTTATGGTAAATATGATTTAAAAAAAATATATTGCTATTGTATATATATATGATTCACAGTTCTCACTCTCGCAAAGACTTATTAGAATTATGCGACATCTTTAATATTTCAATAGATGATAAATTTAATTGTTCTAAAAAATTATTAGCAGACCGAATGTTTGAATCCATTACAAACGCGAGTGTTTTAGAAGCAGCCGAAGAAAATTATCATATTCAAACAAAAAAAGAATTACTAGTATATCTTACAGATCCCCATCAGATTAAATCATTATCAATTACTGACAAACAAGAAATCATAAAATATTGTCGTCAAATAATTTTTTATTGTGATCATAATTTTGAGCTTTCTCCACATTTTGATGACATCCAACATTTGAAGCAAGTAGCCGTTTACATATCAAACTTCGGCGATATATCAACTGTTCGCCGAGCATTATCCAAGCTTCAGTACGACAAAAAAATTAAACCAAAGATACAACCTGTGATATCTGCAAAAGTCAAACAAGATCTTGATAAACAGCACCGATTAAAATGTCATGAATTAAATTCATTACGAATGAAACAAGGTCCTGTGATTGTGACGTTTGATTAATGACAAGGTATTTGGAGACCTTTCAATAGTTCATCAACCTTTCGTTCTTGTGACTGCATTTGCCCCACAGCCCTCGCATAACAGCTATTTACTTGACGAGTAGCATCAATCTTCATTTTCATTTCTTCTACTTCTTTTGTGAGGTCCTTAATTTTCTTATTAAGTTTTGAAACAGACTTCAGAGATGCTGATCTGATTTTCTTGTTTTCTGCTTTGAGTTTTTTGTTTTCTTCTTGAAGTTCGGCGTGAGTCATCATGAGTTGTTTTTTTACTCTTGCGAGTTGTTTATTGTTGTAGTAAATCATACAAACAGAGTTTCAAATTTTAGAATAAATTTAACTTATTTTGAATTAAAATATCATTTAATTAAGAAATAAAAGACCATCCGTTTTCTTCGCACATGAATCCTTTGCCCCACTCTCCAAGTAGTTCACCAAGATATTCATTACATGTGTCATTACCATTATAGACGAGCGGGCTTCCCATAAATGTATTAATATGTGAAGACTGACATGTCATTTTACTGTTAAATCGGACTTCTGCGTTCCAAGTGATTGATCCGCGCACGACCGTCCAATTAATCATTACATATCCACCCTCGCAAGGTTCTATTGTTGTTCCCATCCTCCACATACCAGAATCGTCATCGCATTTGAGACCTTGTTTGTTTTCATATTCTTTGTCATTATACTTGACTTTCTTTTCAATCTTGAATTTTTTGAGAGGTCTCCCATCTGCGAATCGTTTGATCTCTTCTGTGAGCATTGTTCGGCATTGTGACTTGTTCATTATCGTAGTTACGATATGTTTATTGTTGTAGTAAATCATACAAACGGAGTTTCAAATTTTAGAATAAATTTAACTTATTTGTAAATTAAAATATCATTAAATATAAATGAAACAATTTATAATCACATATGAAGATAATTTAGACTTCGCCAGACAAACAAAGTTTATGATGAAGCAACAGTATGACATAGAGCCTGAAATCGTTGTCGGTAATAAAATAGACGACATAAATAGTAGGACACAGGTCTGTATGTCAAATTGGATAGATCATATTTTACCGAAGGCGATTGAATGTGGCGAAGATGTTATAATTTATGAAGATGATGTACGATTAACAAAATCATTAAAAGATTTGCCATTTGATTGCAATGACATCGTATGGTTTGGATTTCGTCGAGGACGATTAGAGCATAAGCGACAAACAATCACAGGCACACAATCAGTATATATAAAAAAAGAAGTCTTACAAGATATATATGATAATTTTTTGAGTTATAAAAAGAAAATACATTTAGACAATGCGTTCTCTAAATTTTGTGTGAAGTTTAGTAAAAAATATAAAATATATCAACCAAAATTATCATATTGTTATGAGCAAGAACATACAAGTCTTATAAGTTTAGATGATTGGAGCACTTACTCTTCTCCATTAAGAGTACGTTCACAAGCGAAGCAGACATCTTTAGCGCCCTCGGGCATGCCGTTTTCATCCACTGCCGCACCCTCTGGAGACCACTGACTGATCTCATCGTTCTGGCAAAGATCTCCGCATTCTTCACACTCCATCGTTTCGCCATCGTGACAGTCTTGGCACCATTGCTCCATAGTGCCATCAGCTCGGCGAACGTGATACATTTCGCGATGCGTCCAATCTCTACAACATTCACATTTATAAATGCCTTCATTTTGAAGAATACATGCCATTTCATCCCAATCGTCGGGAACTTCTGCAAGCTCCTCCTTGAGCTCGGAGATTTCTTTTTGTTTTTGTTTTGCGATGTTTTTAACGTGTTTGAGTTGTTGTTGTAGACTTGCGACTTGTTTCATAAGATCATCCATAACGACATGCGATGCACATGTATCTTCGGCTTGATTTTTGAATTCACGAAGGTCGTAGAGTTCTGTCGCATCGTCACGAGTCCAGTAAGGGAACATAGAGACATCGGTAGTGTAAGCCATTATCGTAGTTACGATTGTTTATTGTTGTAGTAAATCATATAAACAGAGTTTCAAATTTTGGAATAAAGGATTTTAATAGAATGTATTTAATCTAAAATAATAAGATCCAGAGTTGTGATCCCGATCACGTCGTAAATGCCGATCACATCGTAAAAAATTTTATGATGTCGTAAAAAAAATTATTATGATTGAGAAATATTTATTTAGTTTTCTTACCACGAATAGCAGGATGTCTCCTGTGTTTTTTAAGAAGTTCTGTGTGAAGCAAACACTTCATCATCGCTTTTTTCTCATTTTCTGGGATAAGCCGATGGTCGGCGATGTAAGATCTGTATGAGTATCGTCCGAGGTCTTTGAAAATGAAAGAATTTAACTTGACATCATCCAACCATTTGCGATAATCTTTTTGATATTGCCACATCGCTGTGAGCATACACTTCGCTATGAGTTCTTTTGGCAGCAGGCTAAATATAGAGATATCGTACTTTTTTTTAGATTTTTCACGAAGCTTAAGAAAGTTCTGTGTTT
>JGI24006J15134_10001025_pt1 | contig 16116 bp, 7 predicted proteins | sample LinPmetageLP53_FD_15134 | JGI IMG/M metagenome (IMG submission 15134)
GATCCTAGTGAAATAGGTTTTGAAAAGATCAAAAGAATATTAGAATTAACAACCAGAATGAGTTCAGAACAATTAATGGAACAAAAGATTTTATGCGCATTATAGATATAGGAATAGAAAGGATAGATAAAATTTATCACATTGCAGATGTACATGTTAGGAATGTGAAACGACATAAAGAATATCAATTAGTATTTAAACGATTGTATTCTTATATAAAGAAAACAAAAACCGATAATTCAGTAATATATGTGGCTGGAGATATAGTACATGCCAAAACAGATATGTCACCTGAATTAGTAGGTATTGTATCAGATTTCTTTAGACAATTGGCAGATTTAGCTCCTACATTAATAATTACAGGTAATCATGATTGTAACTTAAATAATAGCTATAGAATGGACGCCCTTAGTCCAATCGTTAAAGCCTTAAATCATCATAACATACATTATCTTAAAGACAATGGTATATATTGTATTTCCGAAGTACACTTTAACGTATTATCAGTTTTTGATAAGCCAGTAGATTACATAAAAGCAGACGATTTTGATGGAGATTATAAAATTGCTCTACATCATGGTTCGGTTCATAATGCATCAACTGATGCAGGATTTGTATTAAGTAATACTCATGTTACTACAGAAATGTTTAAAGGACATGATTTATCATTATTAGGAGATATTCATAAGCCACAATTTCTAGATGAAGAAAAAACCATGGCATATGCCGGTTCATTAATACAACAAAATCATGGAGAAGGATTGACTCATGGAATTATGGTATGGGATCTAGAAACAAGAAAGTCAGAATTTGTAGAAATTGTAAATGATTATGGATATTATACATTTCATATAGATGAAGGTAAAATTACAAATCCAAATGCAAAAGTTCCATTACGTCCAAGATTAAGATTTAAAGTTAAAGATACTGATTCTGGAACACTAAAACAAATTATTGCAGGCATCAAAACAAAATATAAAGTACAGGACATTTCAATACAAAAAATAAATGCATTAAATACAACTGATGCTGCCAAAAAAATTAATTTTGGAAACATAAGAGATGTTGAATGGCAAAATAAAGTTATTACAGAATATTTGACAGACGAATATGCATTAGACGATGAATTGTTAGATACTGTAAGACATATAAATAGAACTATTCATTCCAAATTGCCAACAAGTACTTTAACAAGAAATATAACTTGGACGCCAAAACGATTTGAATTCTCAAACATGTTTTCATATGGAGAAGACAATGTTATTGATTTTTCAAATATGAATGGAACATATGGAGTATTTGCACCAAATGCATCAGGTAAATCAACATTATTAGATGCCATGGCATATTGTTGTTTTGATAGATGTTCTAGAACAAAAAGAGCAAAACATGTTTTAAATAATAAAAAGAGTGGCTTTAGTTGTAAATTTGAATTTGAGTTAGGAAAATATAATTATTTTATTGAAAGAAAGGCTCGTAAACATAATAATGGACACGTTAAAGTAAATGTAAATTTCTGGAGAATTGATAAAGATGGCAATGAAGAATCACTTAACGGAGATCAGAGAGATACTACAAATAAAAGTATAAGACAATATTTAGGAACATATGAAGATTTTGTTTTAACTGCCTTATCATTACAAAATAATAATACTGGATTTATTGATAAAAGTCAAAGAGAAAGAAAAGAATTATTATCGCAGTTTTTAGATATAGATATTTTTGAACAGTTATATCAAATAGGGCATGAAGATATTAGAGAGACCGCAGCTATAATAAGAGAATATAAGAGAAAGGATTTTTCAACTGACTTATCTAATGCCAATACAATTATTACAGATAATACAGGTTCATATGAACAAATGAAAGAAGATAAGACAGAACATGAAGAAATGAAAACTAATTTGAATGATATCATTTTTTCACTGACAAAAGAGTTAAAGAAAGTTGATGATACATTAAGAACTCCGGAAGATATTGAATCAGAAATTGAAAGGATGGAAGATGAGCTGGAAGAAGTGATTGCAGATCGAGATACTCAAAAAGAAATGATTCGTGAACAGAAGAAACTTATAAAAGAAACAAATCAAAAAATTAAAAAAGTAGATGTTGATAAATTAAATAAACAGATAGATGCTATAACTAAACATAAGGCAGATATTATTACATTAAAAAATGCTGTAAAAGTTAAACAATTGAAAATTCAACATGCACAAAAAATGGTATCTAAATTAGATAAACATGAATGGGATGAAAATTGTGATTATTGTATGGCTAATCCATGGTTACATGAAACTAAACAAGTTGCAGATTTTTTACCAAAATTAATTGACGAGGAACAAAAGATATTATTTGATATTGATGATATTGGAAATGAGATAGCTGATTTGTTAGAACAAGAGCCCCAAGAAAAATTAACAACATTAGCTAATATAAAACATTCATTAGGATTGAGTAATGGAACATTAATAACACATGAACATCAATTTGAACAATTTAAATGGAAAATTTATAAATGTCGTGAAGATATAAAATCAAGTAAATCAGAATCAAAAAAGTCATTAAAACAAAAAGATAATATTATTTTTAATGAAAAGAAAAATGGCGAGATAAATGAAATTAGAGATGAAATAAAAACTGTTAATACAGATTTAAGACAATTAGATACAAATCTATTAACATTATCAGGTAAGTTGAAAATGGCAGAAAAGTCAAAACAAGATGCAAATGATGGTATTGATAGATTAAAAGAATTAGAACAACAGTATCAAGGATATGAATATTATCAAAAAGCTGTTAATAGAGATGGAGTGCCATATCAATTAATAACAAAAGCACTTCCACAAATAGAATCAGAGATAAACAATATCTTAAACCAGATTGTCGAGTTTACTATGATATTACATACAGATGGTAAAAACATAAATGCACAAATTGTATATGATAATGATAATCACTGGCCATTAGAATTAACATCAGGAATGGAGAAGTTTATATCATCATTAGCAATAAGAACTTCACTAATAAATGTATCAAATCTCCCAAGACCAAACTTTTTAGCAATAGATGAAGGATTTGGAGTATTAGACTCAGATAACCTAAATAGCATGTATATGTTGTTTGATTATCTAAAATCACAATTTGGGTTTATCATGTGTATTTCACATATAGATGCTATGAGAGACATTGTAGATAAACTAATTGAAATCAAGAAAGTGTCAGGATACTCTGAAATCCAGTCCACCTAATATTTATATCTAAATAGGAGAACTATATGCCAGCTGGAACCTGGAATCTTGGTAGAATAAGGAAACAAGCTACTCTTCGTAATCTTACTGCATTAGACACGATAGTCGTAAGAGATACACAGCCATCATCACCGGATTATTTAAATATAAGTTCATTTCCAGAAACACTTACTGCAGGAAAAAATCTATTTAAAATTCGTGCAAACAATGATAATCTTGTACGAGATTCTGAAATTTATATAGAAATATTAGATTATAATGGCAATCCTGTATATGTCGAACCAATTAATTATATTGAACATGATGGAACACGCGTTATTGCAGTTTATATATATGAAGATACATCACCTGGAACAGCTAAAGTATATATTGGAGCTCGTGCAAAACAAAATGCAGTGACTAATCAAAAATATCGATCGAGTAAAGATATAAATGATTCGGATTATTTTAATATACCAAATATGATTTGGTCACGTAATGTGACAATTGCACCAGAAAATGCACAAAACAATACAGAAATAATTTATACTACACAGCCAAGAGCTACTATAAATGAAATTGTACAACCATTTTTACAACCAATTAATTTAGAAAATGTTGCAATAGAACAATCAGGATCTGATAATGACGATGGATCAACTGGAAATTATTCTTTAATAATAACTCCAATACCATCTAGTGTGCCACCTACTACAAATGAAGTACCGGAAGCAGTGCCACAAGGACAGGGAAAAGGAAACTCTCCTAGTAGACAATTTGGTCAACAACAACAAATTGTACCAGCAACATCATTGGTTGGCGGAAGGACAGTATCGGCTACTAGTAACAATTTTAATACAGTTAATAGTTTTTCAATTTTAACAACAACAGGATTTCCTTTATCAGCATCGATGGAAGGTGGTACAATAATTGTTCATAATCCAATTGTAGAAACGCAAGATCAAACATTCATTAACGCATCAGGCCAGGCATTGCCTAGTACTCAATTTAGTAGTGATCAGTCAAATACAGAAATTGATCCTGATAATCCAATTACTTCCGGTCTAACTGATATTCCATTATCAGGAAGTTATATATTTGGAATATCAAATGTCTTAACATCTACAAAGGCTCGAATATATCAAATTGAAGGTTTTAGAAATATACAAGATAATACAATTGGGGCATTTAATGCTAAATTAATATCAACCCAAACATTGGGTGCTGCATTAGTAGGCGCTGCATTAGGTGGTGCAAGTGCTGGAGGAGGATTTTATAATGTTAATGCAATTAAAGCTTCTACAAATTTTACATGTAGTTTTATTGAACCACTTCAAACTGTAGTAACTCAACAATCGCAATCATTTGCAGAAATAGTATTAGGCAATACAGATCCATCTACAGGCGATGTACACCATGTTCGAACTCAATTTAAGCCAGGAGGTCAATTTGGTAATTTTGTAGATCAGGGTACAACATTAATTGAACAAACAGAAATATTAGAAGATTCGGGTTCAACAGAAGCTCAAGCTTCTATAGGAGCTATTTATAATAGAATAGGATTTTTTACAAGTTTAGGTGATTTTGGGACATATTGGACAGCAAGTGGTGGACCAGTACTACCAGAAGTAGAAATTGAACCTCAATTCTTTCCTGATGTGTTAATGAGTGGAATTGTATTAAATCCTTCAGTTAGTTCATTTAGTGCTACACCAGCCGCAGGTCAAAGATTTGGATTAATACATATAACATCTTCTTACTTACCACATTTAGCAAATGACGTTGAATATATATTCACAATGAATGCTACAGCAGATCATTCTATACCATCTGCACATCCACTTATTGAACACCCTAGAATTGACATATATGTTTCAGGTAGCGAAAATGGACAAATTTTAGCTAATGGTGATTTTATTGAGCAGCATCGGATTACAACACATAATATTGATGAAACATTAGTAGATGTTTTAGAAGATGGCGGACTTCTTGGAAGAAGAATATCAACATTAGAATTTAGTCCTAGTGCAAGTTTATTTCCAATGGAATCTAGATTTACATCGACAGCAGATCAAAACATTGATGTTTATATAGTAGTACGTAGTGGAAAATGGACTATAGCAAATGTGAGTATAAAAACATTAAAACAGACCGGATTTACTCCAAACTATGTACGTATATTCCAACGAGTACCAACAGAATTTTTAGATACTCCATTAACTTTTAAATTTAATTATTATGACTATCAAGGAAATGAAGCAGATGTAGAAACGGTAGTATATCCAGTTGTATTTAGTGGCGATAACATGTTTGTTGGAGGCGACCAAAATCTTTTATCTGGTTCATTATATGTTGGTAGTGTAATAGGATCAGGTGTTGAATTAGCAGGTGTACAATCTGCATTTATAAGATCTATAGGATTCCGTGGATTTAGATCTGGGACAATGGCAGGTGATGAAGGAAATGCTGATATCTCTGTTCAACCTTTTGGCGATGGAGAAACTTTTGATGTGACATCTGCACAATCTGGATTCATGTTATATTCAGGCTCAGTACTTACAGATGAAACAGATGATTATGCATTAGGTGGAATTGGATTAGATATAATTGCACATTCATCAAGTTATATAAGATATCGTACACGTCATGATAGTACAGGCGATGGAGCAGCAGATACAAGTTTATTAGAAATTGTGACAGATCAATTTTTCCTAGGAAGTGATTCAGCATTTATATCAGGAGCCGGCGATGGGACAATTGCAATATTTTCTGATAACTTTGAATTAACTACAGAGGGTGGTGTAACAATGGAAGGTTCACTTGAAGCTGAAGCTGGTGCAACATTAGGTGGATGGGAGATAGGAACAGATTTTATAAGTTCAAGTAATGCTACCGGTCATGGAATTATTTTGAGTTCATCTGGAGATTTACAATCTAAAAATTTCCAATCTGCATTACTTGGAGTTGGTAGAGGTTGGAAAATAGGTAAAGATGGTATAGCTGAATTTGATGAATGTAGAATTAGAGGAACATTATCAACAGCTGTATTTGAAAAAGAAAAAGTTTCTGCAGTAGGTGGAGCAATGATAGTAGCTAATGCAACAGCACTTGCATCTGGTTCAACAATATTATCTGAAAGTTTATTTTTATCTGAAACAGGAGATGCTGCAAATAGATTACATCCTACATCAAGTTTACTTGTAGATAGTGCAGCAGGATTTGTCGCAGGTGAAATCATAATGGCAAAAACAGTATCTGATACCGGATTCATAGAAGAGATAATGAAAGTTGTAACTGTTACAATTAATACCGGTCTTGATGCTGCCGGAAATCCTGTTCCAGATGCTTTACTTGTATCAAGAAGTGTTAATGAAGCTGAATTTATTCATTTACATGTAACTCCTACTATGTCCGCCGGGCAAACAATTGTATCATTAGGGAAAGAAGATACAGGATTCATATTATTAAATGCAACATCTGGTTCTGAAACTCCATATATTGATATTGTTGAAAGAACAGGATCGACAACTCTGACAGGTACATCCGGTTATTCTGAAGGAGTAAGAGCATTAGATATAAAAGTTAGATTAGGAGATTTATCAGGAATAAATGATAGTATAAATGGAACATCAGTTTCAGGATACGGATTATATACAGATAATGCATTTCTAAAAGGTGGTATATTTGCTAATTTTGGAAAAATAGGTGGCTTCAATATTATATCTCATAGTTTATCTTCAAACAATCAAAGTGGTGGTGAACATTTCTTTATAAGTGGAGCAGCATCAATTGACAATACAGATCCATTAAAAGCTAGAATGTTTATTTCATCATCAGATTTTAATGTGAAGGCAAGTGGAGAATTGACAGCTTCTTCAATTAGAGCTGAATTTGGTGATATAGGATCATTTGGATTATCACTTGATTCATTCTTCAATCGTAGAGAATCTGGCATGGAAAGATTCTTTATAAGTGGAGCAGCAGAATTTGAGAGCACCCCAACTAGTAGATTAAGAGATAGGATGTTTATTTCTTCTTCAAACTTTAATGTTAAAGGAAATGGAGAAGTAACTGCTAGTGGATTATTAGTAATATCTGGATCTGGAGCAGAACGACGTGTTTTATTTGACGGGCCTAAAGGAGGAAAGGCAGATGGAGTAAACAATGGACGTATATTAGGTGTGAAGAAAGATATGGAGTTAGATCTAACTACAGCAACTACTTGGAATGAAGAATATTGGGGTCAAGATTGGGGATGGTTTTCACAAATAGGTCCATTTTTTATTAATCCAGGCGATGATTATTTAGTAATATATTATACAGCTGCAGCTAGATGTTTTACTAAAGATACTAAAATTTTAATGGCAGATGAGACAAACAAAAAAATATCACAAATAAAAATTGGTGATCTAGTAAAAAGTGAAAAAGAAGAATCCAAAGTATTAGATATTCAAATTCATAAAGGCACATTTAAAACATATTCTATTAATGGAAGTAAAGGATTTGTTACAAAAGAACATCCTTTCAAAACTGTTGATGGATGGAAAGCAATTGTTCCAAAAGATACATTTTCAAAACATGGTATTAATGCCACTGTATTAAAAATTGGTGATATATTAATAACATCAAACGGAACAGAATTAATCAAATCAATCGAAGAAATAAATGAAGTTGATACGGTTTACAATTTATCTGTCGATAATGAACATGTTTATTATGCTAACAATTATTTGGTACATAATAAAAGTCTAGCATCAGAAACCGGATTTGGAATAAGATTTGAACTAATTATAACTGATCCAGCAGAATCTATGAATCTTCCTGGATCGGAAATATTTAATGATGATTTTGGAACTAAAAGATATTTTCATACCATTCAACCATTTAATGGCGGGCCTGCCAATTTTAATTTTCTAGATATTGAGGCAGACTTCATTTCTCAATTTGGCGAAACTGGTCATTCGCAATTTGTTCCAACAATGAACATGGTTCAAACTGGTGAATTTAATGGAGCAGAGTATGCCGGCGTTCCAGGAATGCAAGATTTTTCAGTAGAAGGTGGAGGAGTAGCTGATATTCCATGTAGTACTCGTGCAGATAAATATCCTCATGTTCCAGGAGTTCTAATTATAAAGAGTGGTGTTTGTGATGTTGCCGGTAATACTACCGATTTTAGAAATAGATTAATAAACCTCGCAATGTATTCAAGAAGAAGCTCTGGTCCGGACCCTTATCAGCCAGGAGCAACAGATTCATCTGATACAAATGCACAAATAAGACAATTAGCTGTATATTCATGTAATAGATCACAAAAAGATCGAATAGTAGATTCACTACCTAGGTCAGCTGTTATATCTCCATATGATGGCAGATTTTTAAAATATTCACTAGGATCAGAAGTTGATGACGGACAAGCAACAACAGAATGTACTGATGTTGGAACAATAAATACAGGACCAACATCAGATGGTTTTGATCCAGAGGCTACAGGATTTTGTTCTGCAGATTATGACCCAGATCCAGATGTTGATGATGGACTAGATGATGTTGATACAGGATTTGATTTTGGATTCTCAGATCGTCGATTAAAATATGATATTGTATTAGTAGGTAAATCTATATCTAATATTAATATTTATAATTTTAAATATAAAAATAAAAAATATGGTCAAGGAACATATCAAGGAGTAATGGCTAATGAGGTTCCATGGGCAAGTAGAAAATTTGGAAAATATTACAAGGTAGATTATTCCAAAATAGATGTTAAATTTAAACAAGTAAAATAAATGGCAAATTATCCTAAAATAATTCTTAAAGATGGTGGTTGGTATGCTACTGGTAGTGTTGCATCATATAGAACTGGTTCTGATTCTCAAGGAAGAAATATTGACAATGGCTTAGAATTTTTTAAAGCTGGATCAGTTTATAAAAATAGTGCACTTCGTCCGGCTCAAGAATTAGGAGCTACAGCTCCTCATGGAGCTGGTGCTATATTTGAAATCTCAATGTCGGCTGTTAGTAGATCTAGTGGATTAATTCAAACAGCTAGTAATGGATTAACAACTCAAGCTGGAACATTTTTATCATTCAGAAACGACACTTCAACATTAAATTTTATTTTTTTATCATCATCAATAAGTGGATCAAGAATTTCTGGGTCAAATGAAATTCAAATAATATCACCTAAACCATCTCGTTATAAGTATATTACATCTAGTATTGATACACATACTGTTTCTAAAGGGACGGCCCTCGCTAGTGTATTCTATAGCAATTTTTCAGAATCATATGCACGTTTACTTGCAGGGTCGATAGCTGGAACTACAACTACCTCCGGATCTGCAGGCTTAGACCCATCTGCATCATTAGCACAAAATATATACGTGCCTAGGTCACGAACTGGTTCTGCAAACAATGAAAACCTAGGATATACTATTGAAAGTGATTATTATTCAAGATCTCCATGGAGTGCATCATTACATGGAGCTGTTGTAAAAGTATTTTCTCAAAGAACAGGATCAGTGTCTACAGTCTTTTCTTCGACATTAACTAGTTCTTTTGGATTTACAATTAATGAAACACGGAAAGGATTTGGAAGTATACATCCGCCGGTACCATCGGATGCAGCAACACCGACAGCATCATTTCGATTAACAGTTGCTGATTATCAAGCACAAGGTATTATGTTTACAGCACATGATCCAGAAAACATGATAATAAATCATGCATCGTCATCTCATATAACAGCATTATATATTTCAAGATCAGGAGCAATAGGAATAAAAACAGAAGATCCAAAAGTAGAATTAGGAGTTTCTGGTTCAATAAGTGCAAGTGGTAACATATTTGGTGTTACTGGATCTTTTCATTATATAACAGCATCTGTTGTAGATGTAAATGCTGATACTGTTAGAATTGGTGGAGAGGCAATGAATAGAACATTAATTCAAAATCTTAAAGATGGATTTGATTCTGATGCAAGAGCAACATCTCCCGGAGCAAATTTTAAAGCTGGAATTAAAACTGCAGGAAATATAACAGCATCAGGTGATATAAGTTCAAGTGGAACAATAACAGCAAATGCATTTATTGGTAATATTACAGGAGATTTAACAGGTGAAGCAGATACAGTAGCAACAATTGCAGGTTTAGCTCCTAATACAGCAACTACCCAAGCAACTCAAGCAGCTATTACAACAGCTGCTAATTTAACAACAGTAGGCGCATTAAATGTAGGTTCAATAACTTCAGGATTCACATCAATTGATGTGGGGGCAGGAGCTATAACAACTACTGGTGTAGTTAGTGCTGGTACTGTTAATGCTTCTAGTCACATAACAGCTTCAGGTGATATAAGTTCAAGTGGTACAATAAGTGGTAGTAAATTACGTATAATAGGTAATGCAGAATTCTCCGGAATTTCTACTTTTAATAATACTAATTTAGGAAATAGTTCAACATTTGATGCTCATATAATTACAGGAAGAACAAAATTTCAAGGAAATATAACAGCTTCAAATAATATAAGTGCCAGTGGTAATTTTTATGGTAGCAATATAGGATCTATATATGAAGATTATATTTACTTAACACCAACAGATTTTAACAACCCAGTAGATAAAGCTTTAGTAGTAAATGCAGGTGAAATAGAAGATAATGGAGGTTCAATAGCAGATAATAATGCAAGAGCAACATATCATGCTCAAAAAATGATACCTAAAGGATATAAAGCAACACATGTAAAAGTATTAGGTTCTAGTACTGGTGAGAATTTTGCAGTTTATTCAAGTAGTTTTGATATAGGAATAGCAGGAGAAGCAGGAGGAACAACAGCTTTTGGAACAGAAAAAGATATTACAGATATTATAGGGGGTAGTGGTGTTTATTGTTCAGTATTATGGGCTTCTAGAGGTAATGAAAAATTATACGGTGGGTATATTAAATTAGCTCGTAATGATTAATATATTTATATAAAATGAATTTAGGTAAACAAATAGTACAAGATTTAATATTTGAGGCAGAATCTCAAATAAAAACTATAGTGGCAATATATCCAGGCAGATTTCAACCCATGGGAAAACATCATGCAGAGGTATATAAATGGCTAGCTGGAAAATTTGGAAAATCAAATACTTATATTGCTACATCAGATAAAGTTGCATTGCCAAAATCTCCATTAAACTTTCGAGAAAAATTTCAAGTAATTAAAAAACATGGAATAACAAATGTTTCACAAGAAAGAAATGTGTATGCTCCAGAAAACATATTAAAAAAATATAATCCAGAAACTACCGCAGTAGTATTTGTATATGGCAAGAAAGATGCAGGAAGATTACGATATACAAAAAAAGATGGCACACCTGGATATTTTCAAGATTTTGAAAAGTCTAAAAACAATCTAATAGGATATGAAACACATGGATATGTTGTTATAGCCCCTCATATAGAGTTAAACATACCAGGATTTGGTGAGATGTCGGGAACAACATTAAGAGCTGCATTAGCAACTGCAGATATGAAAACATTTAAAGATATAATGGGTTGGTATGATCCAAAACTACATCAACTCTTAAGAACAAAATTTTCTCAGATAATTGAATCATTTCTATGTGAAACTAGTTCTGCAGCCGGTCAAGGAGATGGTGATGTAGACGATGGTCCAAGATATTTTTACGGTAATCAAAACACGTATAGAAAAAAGACTACTAAAATGGCAAAACGATTAGGGTTCGAAGTTATGAACTATATTGTTAAAGACAGTCCAATTGAAGTACATGATACAAATTATCCAGATGGTCCTCCATTAACAGTATCATATTTTCCAACTGGTGTTAAAGGAGGAGAGTTTGCAGGTACAGATTATATTAAAGATTACAAAGGTGTACCAGGTTATTCAAAATGGAAAAATTATATTTCAAAAATTGCACAACAAGTTGGATATAAATTTTTAAATTTCCTAGGCGCAGAAGATTCAATTGAGTCGAGTAAAGATGAAGTACTAAAGCCAACGACATTGAAAGAAGATGTTAACTTACCAATCAATATAGGTGATACAGTAATGATGGGTAGATTTAAAAATAAAAAAGTAGTTGTAAAGACTATTAATTGGAATAAAAAAGGTGATTTATTAATTAATGGCCGGCCGGCTATGAAAATGAGAATTATATCACAAGAACAAGAATTGACAAGAGAATGGTGGTCAAGTCAATTTAAACAATTATTAACAGAGGCAAAGGCAAATACACATTTAACTCATTTAGAAGAATTAATTTTAACACAAGGGCAGGCAGGATATAAAACAGCTCGATCATTTTTAATAGAATTATTAAAAAATCTTAAAGGAAATTCAAATGCAAAAGTTAACACATCAGTTAAATGGGATGGCGCGCCTGCAATGTTTGTAGGCATTAATCCAGATAATGGAAAATTCTTTGTAGGAACTAAATCTGTATTTAATACTAAAACTCCAAAAATAAATTATACAATGGAGGATATAGATATAAATCATGGACAAGCTCCTGGATTAGCTGATAAATTAAAATTAGCTTTAAAATATTTTCCATCATTAGGAATTAAAAATATTCTGCAAGGAGATTTTATGTTTGATTCGAGTATGGTAAAATCTACAAATATAGATGGCAATCCGCATTTATCATTTAGGCCAAATACAATTACATATGCAGTTGAATTAGATTCTGAATTAGGAAAACAAATTGCTCGATCAAAAATAGGTATAGTATTTCATACGACATATCAATCATTACAGAGTGGCGCATCATTTGGAGCAGATGTTACTGGATTGAGTAAAAATTCTAATGTATGGTTTGATGACGCATTTTTTAAAGATACTACAGGAGTAGTAACACTGACAATATCAGAAGGAAAAGAAGTTACATCCTTAATAAAAAAAGCTGATTCAATAAAAATTAATTATGACAATCTTCCAAATCAGTTGTTGAATATATATCTTAATCAAGAAATAAAAACTGGTCAGTTTGTTGATAATGCAGCAATATCATTTAAATCATTTCAAAAATGGTATCAATTACGAGTAGATAAGAAAGTATCAAAATTAAAATCAGACCGTGGCAAAGAAAAGGCTATAGCGGCCGCCAAAGAACAAATGAATTTATTCAATGAAAGACAGCAGGATATATTAAACTTATTTCAAGTATCAAAATTATTATCGGATGCTAAACTTATATTTGTAAAAAAATATAATAATGCTATTTATAATACAAAACATTTTGTAGACGATGGTAAAGGCGGCTTGAGAGTAACAGCTCCAGAAGGATATGTTGCTGTAGATAGAATAGGTAATGGTGTTAAATTTGTAGATAGAGTAGAATTTAGTAGAGCAAATTTTGCAATGGATAAAGGTTTTACAAAATAATTATATTATGTTAACATTGTAGTATATTTATATAAAATAATAATAGGGACAATTATGAAACAAGACATATTAAGAACGATGATTAGAAAACAAATAAAATCATCATTAAATGAAGTTGGAAATTTCAAAGAAGCAGCACCTGACGCAAGAAGTCAAGTATCTTCTACGTTAGGAAAGGCTGAAAAAATGACTAGTGTAAAAATGTTAAAAAAAGCATTAGGACAAGGAGGACCCCAACAAAAAGCTTCTGGATTACTTGCTGTAGTAAAAGCAATTTCAGATAGTGATCCTCAGGTCATGAAAACATTAGGTAGAATGTTAATGAAATCACAAGAGACGCCTGGCGATATTGGAACACCTGCAGGAGCAGCTGATTCAGTTGACGAAGCAATACCTGCTTCTTTAGCATCTAGATCAGCTCGTGTTGATAAAACACAATCAATGAAAATGTTAAAAACTGCATTAGGAACAAAGCCAGCAACACAACAAGCAGATTTTGTATTAGATTTATTAAAAGGATTGAATTTAAAGAAAGGCGCTAAACAAAGATTATTTCAAAAAATGCGTAGAGAATTAGGCACAACAGAAACAGAATAAATTATGAGTAATAAGTTACAAAACATAAAAGCCGTAAAGGAAATGCTTGCCGGCGAACATAAGTTTCAAAAAAGAAAAACAACATATTTTGGAAGTACAACAACTGAAATAGATCCAAAGGATATTTTAGAAAAATTTGACGATGATACGCCAAAAGTTTGGATTGAAACAAAAACAAATGGAACAAGGATTAGAGTTACAAAACATGATGGCTTCACATCACGTGAACCAGAAAATAGTATAACCAAACAGATTAGAGATATATTAGAAGTACCAGATAATTGTCCACAATGTGGTACTGATATGCGTGAAAAAGAAAAAATGTTAAATTTTAAATTTTACTTTAAACGTCAAAAATGTTTTAGTTGTGTACTATCAGAAGAAGAAAAAATAAAAACTCAAGGCGAAGATGCATGGAAAGAATATGAAAATAAAATTATGTTAGCTAATGCAGAATCTTGGTTTAAAGATGCAGATAAAGAAGTAGATGTTTTAAAAAAGCAAATAGTCAGAACATGGCAAAATGCGGACGGAGAATATGGCGAAGCAGATATGAGTTCTTTTTTAGAAAAAATGGAAGAAGATTACAAAAAATTAAAAACAAATATTAGAACAGGTTTTAAATAAAGGAAATATTATGAGTATCTTAAACAAATTATTATCAGGAGGAGCTAGTAAATTAGTTGATTCAGTAGGTAGTGTATTAGATAATGTAATTACTACTAAAGATGAAAAATTAGAAGCAAAAAGAAAATTAAAAGAATTAATTTTAAGCCACGAAGCTGAAATGCAACGCAATGTTACAGATCGTTGGAAATCTGATATGAATTCAGATAGTTGGTTAAGTAAAAATGTCAGACCACTAGTATTAATATTCTTAGTAGTATGTACAGTATTAATGATATTTATTGACGCCGGCGCTGTGTCATTTCATGTAGAAGAAAAATGGACGGATTTATTACAATTGGTACTTATTACTGTTATTGGTGCATACTTTGGTGGACGATCTCTAGAAAAAAGAAATAAGAAATAATTAGGTTTTCTGATAAAAATTTCTTATATTAGAGTATATAATGGCAGTAAAGAAAACACTCAAAGAAATTATACGCGATGAATTTAAAAAATGTTCGGTNGATCCGGTACATTTTATGCGTAAATATTGTATAATTCAACATCCTACTAAAGGTAAGATGTATTTCAATCTTTACCCATTCCAAGAAGATTCATTAACTAGAATATCACAAAATAGATATACAGTAATATTAAAATCTAGACAGTTAGGTATTTCAACATTAACTGCAGGATATGCTTTATGGAGAATGATATTTAAAGAAGATTTTAATGTTTTAGTAATTGCTACAAAACAAGATGTAGCAAAAAATCTTGTTACAAAAGTAAGAGTAATGCATGATAATTTACCGGTCTGGTTAAAAGGTAAGGCGTTAGAAGATAACAAATTATCCTTAAGATTTAAAAATGGTTCACAAATTAAAGCTATATCATCAAAAGGTGATGCCGGTCGTTCTGAAGCCTTATCATTATTGATATTTGATGAAGCAGCATTTATAGATAGAATTGATGATATATGGACAGCAGCACAACAAACATTAGCAACTGGTGGTGATTCTATTATGTTATCAACACCGAATGGTACAGGAAACTTATTTCATAAAACATGGGTAGATGCAGCAGCAGGAGGACAATTTCATCCAATCAAATTACATTGGTCATTACATCCAGAACGAGATGAATCATGGAGAGAATTACAAACAGAATTGTTAGGTGAAAAAATGGCCGCGCAAGAATGTGATTGTGATTTTATAACTTCAGGTCATACAATTGTAGATGGACCAATATTACAATGGTACGAACAAACATATATTGAAGAGCCAAAAGAAA
>JGI24006J15134_10001026_pt1 | contig 16087 bp, 13 predicted proteins | sample LinPmetageLP53_FD_15134 | JGI IMG/M metagenome (IMG submission 15134)
TAAAAAATTATAAACTATTAAAAAATTTAAAAAATGGCAGTAAATGCAACACCAGGATTCGACTTACAACCTAGTGCTCAACAGGTAGCATTAGCATCGAATTATCTTACAGACTTCAACTTCTTGAACCAGTATCTTCCAGATACATACGAGAAAGAATTTGAGCGTTATGGAAACAGAACAGTAGCATCATTCTTACGAATGGTTGGTGCTGAGATGCCTTCTAACTCAGACCTTATCAAATGGGCAGAGCAGGGGCGATTACACACAAAGTACACAGGGTGTGTATCAACAACTTCAGGTATTGGTAACGATGTAGCAACATGGATTATCCCTGTTGGTCAGGTAAACCCAGGGGCACCAGCTTCAAGTGCACCAGCTAACGGTTTTCAAGCAATCAGAGTAGGTCAGACTATTATGATTTCTGATTCTACAGCAGGTTCAACACTTCAGAATAAAGCAATTGTTACAGCGTCTACTTCTACTTTAAATGCTGGTGGTAACTACGAGATTACTGTAGCTTACTACGAGGCTGGAGGTCAAACAATGGGAGTTGCGGCTCCTTGTGATATCTTTATTTACGGTTCTGAGTTTAAGAAAGGACAAAGCGGAATGGTAGGTTCTTTAGAGTCTCAAGATTTTATCTTCGAGAACTCTCCAATTATCATTAAGGATACTTACGAGGTAAGTGGTTCTGACATGGCACAGATTGGATGGATAGAGATTGCTACTGAAAACGGAGGGACAGGATACTTATGGTACCTTAAGTCTGAACACGAGACTCGTCTACGTTTTGAGGACTACCTAGAGACAGCAATGGTTGAGGCAGTACCAGCAGAAGCAGCGTCAGGTGCTATTGCTACTACAGGTCCAGAAGGAAACAAAGGTTCAGAAGGTATCTTCTATGTTGTAAACAACAGAGGAAACGTTTGGTCTGGAGGTAACCCAGTTGCTCTTGCAGGATTCGATAGCGTTATCCAACGTTTAGATAAGCAAGGTTCTATTGAGGAGAACGTAATCTTTGTAAACAGAGACTTCTCTTTCGATATTGATGATATGTTAGCGGCACAAAACTCTTACGGAGCAGGTGGTACGTCTTACGGATTATTTGATAACGATAAGGACATGGCTCTTAACTTAGGTTTCACAGGATTCCGTAGAGGTTATGACTTCTACAAGTCTGACTGGAAATACTTAAACGACCCAACAATGCGTGGTGGTTTAACAGGTGGTAAAATTAGCGGACTTATGGTTCCTGCTGGCTCTACAACTGTATACGACCAAATCTTAGGGAAGAACGCAAAGCGTCCATTCCTACACGTTCGTTACAGAGCTTCTGAGACTGAAGATAGACGTTACAAAACTTGGATTACTGGTTCAGCTGGTGGTGCAAGAACATCTTCTTTAGATGCAATGACGGTAAACTTCTTGTCTGAAAGAGCTGTATGTACTTTAGGTGCAAACAACTTCTTCTTGTTTCAAGATTAGTAACCAATAATATAGGGGGGACTAACCTCCCCCCTTTTTTTTTTAATTTTAATTAAATTATATATAATGAAAAAAGTAAACAAAACAGTAGCTAAAAGCTATAGATTAATATCTAAGGTGGCTCCATTATCTTTTATGTTGAGCTCACACCATAATCACCGTACATCTTTACTATACTTTGATGAAGAGAAGGGTGTTAACCGACCTCTTCGTTACGCAAGAAACCAAAGAAGTCCCTTTGAGGATGAGCAGGATGGTAACGCAATATTAGAACCTATTATTTTTGAGGATGGGTTCCTACATGTTCAGAGAGCAAACCAGGTACTACAACAGTTTTTATCTTACCACCCAGGTAACGGCCAAACCTTTGAGGAGGTTAACGAGGCTAGGGATGCTGCAGAAGATTTAAAGATAGAAGAGTTAATATTAGACGCTCAGTTACTAGCTAGAGATATGTCTATATCTAAACTAGAAACAGTATGTAGAGTACTTATGGGTACAGGTGCTGACACTAAGAGTACAGCGGAACTAAAGAGAGACGTACTAGTATACTCTCGTAACTACCCTGAGGACTTTATTGATATACTAAACGACCCGTCACTACAGATGTATGACGATGTTGTTCAAATTTTTGGTAGTAACCTATTGTCACTAAGGAATAAGAGCAGGGATGTATACTTTAACCTTAAGGATAACAAGACTAAGATACTTACAGTACCTTACGGAGAGAATCCTAATGACATTATGTCCTCATACTTTCAGACAGATGAAGGTGTAGAGACATATAAATTATTAAAGCAAATGCTAAAAAAAAAATAAATAGTATTCATAAACTATATGAAGGGCACCTTAAATAGGGTGCCTTTTTTTATTTATCTTTGTATCTTATTAATCATAAATTATTTTTATTATGGAAAAATTTTTAAGCATACCTGTAACTTCACAGGGAAACCAATTAGTTCCCGTTACAGATTTAAAACTAATTGAGGCGGCATCAGCCACTACTTCTACACTAACATACGGTAGTGGTAAGGTGACTACAATTACTCACGCAACAGTAGGAGCAGCGTCAGGAACAAACTCAGGAACACAGTTTAGAAGCTGGCTACAACAAAATGCTACAGAGGCATTGGCTACGTCTTGGACTAACGCTTCTTATGAGGCNATCCCTGAGTATGCGGTTTCAGATATTACTATAGCATAACATTATTATTAACACATAAATTATTTTTATTATGGAAAAATTTCTAAGTATCCCAGTATTAGATGGTAACGGGACAAATAGTCAGGATCAGTTGGTGTCAGTTACAGGAATCCTAAGCATAGGACAACCTACTACAGCTACTGCTACTATAAATTATATTGGGGGGAAGGTTGTTACCTTAACATGGCCAACTCAAAATCCTTCTCCAATTCTTAAAGAGGCAATTCAAACGGCTGCAATGAACGCATTAAAATCAGGATGGACTTCGGTTTCAGACTACTACGCTCCGAAAGGAATGGTGGCTGGGGCAGCGGTAAATTCCAGTACAGAGACTGGGTCATTCTTAAACACTAACCCGCTTACATCAATTGTAATAGCTTAATTATGAACACTAACATGGAAAAATTTATAAACTTTAAACAACTTGACGTTGTTAAGACAGGCACATCTACAGCTGATGGTTCTAGTGGTTTAACACTAACAGATAGTGCTGCGCAATTTACACAGCTTGTATTACCTCACGCAATCGTGTGGGACAGAACTACAGAGAGAAAGTACCTTGTAACAGCAGTAACTTCAGATACAGTTTTAGCTCTTGAGTCTATAGGGGTAGAGACTGGGACGGGTATCCCAGATGCAACTGCTTACTTTATCTATATGCCAGAGTATACTGTAAGACAAGCAGGGGCTGCTGACGGAACTGGAAGTTTTCAATTAATTGATTCTGGGGTAGACTTTGTAACTGCTGGTGTAAAGGTAGGGGACTATGCTTTAGATATAACAGCGGCTGTAACAGCTAAGGTAACTGCGGTTACACCTACTACATTAACTGTAGATACAGACACATTTTTAGGTGGAGATACCTACTTAGTATACAGTGAGGGTGCTGATGACTTTGACGTTATAATGAGGTCTACTGACGTTGCTGACGTTTCAAACGCTGCAACAGATTCTTCTATTGTCAACCTTACTTATGAGACAGCGGCTGCGGTTTCAATGAAGATTGATTATGCATACTCTTCTACTGTTGGAAGTAACTCAGATATGAGAGGTGCTGTTCAAGACGCTATAGTAGAGTCCTTAGAGACTTCATGGCCAAATGTAACATACGACTTTCCAGGACTTTTAAATCCTGCAGTTGCTGTAACTAATGCAACTTGGCTTGGTGGAAGAAACTATTTCTTCTTACGTCTACAGAAAGTATAACTAAAAAATATAAAATTATAAGAAAATGGAAAAATTTATCAAGGTTACAAATGCTCCTATCACTAATCAGTTGATTAGTCTTAACGGAATAAAATCAATCGCTACAGCAACCGCAACTTCAACTACGGTTGTAGTTAAGTACGTGGATGGAACTGCTACTACGGTAACAACTGCAGACCAGGTTGCTCATGATGTCTATACATCTATACTAGATGCTGCTGCGGAAGCGTTATCTACAAGCTGGACAAGACCAATGTATTCTCTTGCCTTACCTAAGGCTGTGACAAGTATTTTAAATGCTTAACTAACTTAGTGTCACACTGAAGAACTAGAGGTCTACTAAAAAAGTAGGCCTCTTTTTTTTTGTTATCTTTGTAGCAAATGTTTATATAATATGGCGGCATCAATAAATGAAGTAAGAAATACTGTATTAGCGATAGCAAATAAAAATAACTACGGATATATATCACCACAAGATTTTAACTTATATGCACAGCAGGCCCAGATGGATATGTTTGAGGACTACTTCTACTCATATAATAACTGGATACAGAGACAGAACGCCCGTCAATCAGGTACAGGGTATGCGGATATAGAGAAGGGATTGGTTGAGGTAATAGATAGTTTTTCTACACAGGTTTTTTTATCACAAGTTAATGCTAATACGTTCTCACTACCAAGTGACTACTACCTTATTAATAAATTATTTTATTACTCGACACCTTTATTTACAGGGAGTATAACTGGTACTGCTGCAAGTAATACTGTTACAGACTTTTCTAAGGCTGCTGTATGGACAAACATTCCAAACTCAAATACAACTCCACCAATAGGTAGTATTATAGTAAACACAACCACACTACAGGAGGCGTATATAACAAGAGTGGATGCGCCTAACACAGGTACAATATCCATTAGTTCCGCAATATTCTCTATAGGTGACCAGTATGTAATTTATTCAGACACTAAGATTAGGGAGGTAGAAAGGGTTAACCAAAGTAAAATATTTTTACTAACGAACTCAATGTTAACGGCACCTACAAAGACATATCCTGCATATGTGTTAGACGGTAACACTATCACAGTATACCCTACAACAATAACAAACGCAGGTGCAATAAGATCACAGTATATAAGATACCCCTTTGCTCCTAAGTGGACATTTATAGATGTTGGTGTAGGTGAGCCAATCTTTAATGCAACACAGCCTGACTTTCAAGAGTTTGAGTTGCCTAACTCTGATGAGCCTACGCTTATTGCAAAGATATGTCAGTACGTTGGTATAGAGATTAGAGAAGCTGACGTATATAATTTCGGAAAGGCTGAAGAGAATAGTGACACACAAGAAACAAGTTAGACATGGCATATATTACAGACTATCAATACTACGAGAACGGACAGACCGTTCCAACAGACGCTAATTGGGGTTCGTATCAGTACGTTACCTTAGAGGATATTGTAAACAACTTTATGCTAATGCATCAAGGGAACAATGAACTTATAAATAATATAAACAGATACCAAGTTTTATTTCACGCAAAGAGAGGGATACAGGAGTTGAACTACGATGCAATGAAGGAGATAAAGATACTAGAGCTTCAGGTATGTGACCAGCTACGTTTTGTTTTACCTCAAGACTATGTAAATTGGGTTAGGATATCTAAGGAGGAGAACGGTATGTTGTTCCCTATGACTGAGAATATTCAAACAAATTGGAGTGGGGCATACCTTCAGGATAATGACTGTCAGATATTATTTGATATAGACGGAAACGTATTAAAGCCTGACAACTCATTCTTTGACAGACAGAGGTTAGATGGTCAGCAAAAAAATATGTATCTAGGAGATGGACCATATAACGGTCAAGAGGGTTACAACATAGATGGTAACTGGTATTTTGATTATAACATAGGTGCTAGGTTTGGTTTAAATACAGAGACAGCGAACGTTAACCCTACCTTCAGTATTAACAAGAAGGGTGGTGTAATTAACTTTACGTCAGGTATGTCAGGAAAACTTGTGGTACTAGAGTATGTGTCTGATGGCTTAGAGTCAGGTGATGATTCTAGCGTAAGTGTTAATAAGTTATTCGAGGCATTTATATATGCTTACATAAAATACTCTATATTGAACGGGCGTTTCGGTGTTCAAGAGTATATTATAAACAGGGCAAGAAAAGACAAGTCATCACTTCTTCGTAATGCAAAACTAAGGTTAAGTAACATTCACCCTGGCAGACTGCTACAAAACATGAGGGGGCAAAACAAATTAATTAAATAGTATGGCTCAAACAAGAACAGACTTTATAGCAGGTAAGATGAACAAGAGCGTTGATGAACGCTTAGTTCCACCTGGACAATATATAGATGCACTTAATGTTAGGCTTGGTTCAACAGAGGGTACAGAGATAGGTGCGGTAGAAAACTCTAAGGGTAACTCTAAGTTGACTCAGCTAGAGTACGCAGGTGAGCCTTTAACAGGAGAGGTTAGAACTATAGGTTGTTTTGAGGATGGTATCAATGAGACAATATATTGGTTTGTTCATAATGAGGGAAACACAATCTCTTTGACTGGTGTAGTGGATATGATTGTTTCTTTTAATACCAATACCAATACACTTACATATCATGTAGTTACCGTTTCTTTACTTAACTTTAGTTTCTCAAACTTAATTACAGGGGTATCAAAAATTGAGGACTTATTATTTTTTACCGATGACTTAAACCCTCCAAGGTTAATAAATGTAAAAAGAAATTATGCACAACCCATTAGTATTAATGACCAAATTGAGGAGGAGGATATCGGTGTAATTGTTAAGCCTCCAGGTTTTGAGGACTACGATACAGTAGCCCCTCTTGGGACACCTCATATAGAATTTTTAAGTATACCTGGTGAAGAAAATTATATGGACACTAGGTTCTTATCGTTTGCTTACAGGTATAGATACGAAGACGGTGAGTATAGTGCAACGTCTTTATTTTCAACCCCTGCTTTTCAGCCTCTATCATTTCAATTAAGTTTACAAAACTATTGGAACGAGGGTATGCAGAACTTGTATAACGCATGTAATATTACTTTCTCTACAGGAAGTAGTCGTGTAAAAGAAATAGACCTTCTATATAAGCAGTCTACGTCTAATGTTATATATGTAATTAAAAGATATGTTAAAGATCAATATGGTTGGGGTGATAATAACTTTCAAACTACTCAGTTTTCTAACAGCGAGATATACACAACTCTTGGCTCTGATGAACTGCTAAGACTTTATGATAATGTACCTAGGCTGGCTAAGGCTCAAACTATTCAAGGAAACCGTCTCATGTACGGAAACTATGTTGACGGATATGATATAACTAGCACCGAGGGTGGTACAGATATTTTTATAGACTATAGATTAAAAGGAATCAGCAGGGAGATAGGTGGTGTGGACCTAGGAAACTTAAGCCCGCAGAACCCTACAATATCTACAGGGACTTATAATATAGACCCTGTAAATTTAAACAAATCAGTAAATGGTTCTGTATTAAATTGGGATTTAAGTGGACTTATACCTACTGGATCTACAAACATAACACCAGGAACTACTATAAATTTTAATTTTCAAATAGAACAGATTATTAGTCCAGATTGTACATCACCAGGTACAAATTCTCAGTGTAGTAATACCTCACTTCAGTCACCATCACCCTTTGATATATCTATATCTTTTACTTGTCAACAACCATATAATACTGTAGATGAATTACTAAGTGACTCATCATTTATAAATAGGTTTGGACAGAGTTTGGTTCAAAATGGTGCCCCAAATTCTGCACCTCAAGGACTATACCCTTGTGATAATAGTGGGGCGGGAGGTACGTTGAGTGATAAATTTTATTTAGCTGCAGAAAGCCCAATGGCTGGTTCAGAGTTGCGATTAGTTTACGGTAGTGTTAACAACGAATGCTCAACGGCTAGTATGGATACAAACCCATTCCCAACCGTATGTGGCACAACTGTATTAAATTTTGGTACTACTGACGGGGCTAGTACAGGTGAGTTAACAAACACTTCGTTTGACTTTAGTACTCTTACAGGTATAAGTGTTGGTGACATTGTTACAGACACGACAACAGGAGATCAAGCTACAATAATTGCTATACCAGGTGCAGGAGGTAACAATACTATTGCGATAACTGACTTGAACGGTGGAATAACAACGCTACAAGAAAGTGGTACGTCTTATGAAATTACACCCGCAAATGCTACCACACCATTTTGTCTACCTGATGGTTTTGAATATAACCATACTCCTGGTGCAAGTACATTTACTTTACAGGTCCCTGCGACACAATACTTTTTTGCAGACGGTACAGCAAGTAATGAAACGGCAACAGCGTTTAGATATTATAATTTTATAGCTTTTAACTGCACAGCGTTCTTTACGCTTCAACCATACTCAGGGAGCTTACACTCTAATAGAGACTATGAGGTAGGCGTGGTGTATATGGATGAGTACGGCAGAGCCTCTACTGTGCTTACAAGTGCTAATAACACATTGTTTTTTGGTGCAGCAACATCGGTAAATAGAAACCAAATACAGGTTACCCTATCTAACATACCTCCCTATTGGGCAAAGAAGTATAAGTTTGTAGTGAAGCCAAGTCAGGGTACATACGAAACTATATATTGTAACACATTTTTTAGACCTAACGGTTCAGCTACAGAAACTTCAGGGCTACCTATTTTAACTAATGACCCTAGTCAAGTATGGTTTAAGTTAGAGGGACAAAACAGTAACATACTACAGATAGGAGATGAACTTACAGTTAAGCAAGATAGTGATGGACCCGCATTAAATCAACCTACCTCTGTAGTGTTAGATATACAAGCGTTTTCAGGTAAAGGAATAACAGATAAATCTTTAGCTGGTTTGTATATGAAACTAAGACCTGATGGTTGGGTGGCTAATGTTCCTGACGATGCATACTACTTTTATGGAACTAATTCAGAGATTAGATATATAGAAGATGGTAATGCTTTAGTTACATGGCTTGGTCAGTATGCTGGTTACAGTTATGGAATAAGCATGACAAATTTAAATAGTATTTTTGGTAATAATACTACAGTTTATGGGGGTTTAAATTCTTACCCATTAAATGACATTAATAACGTTCCTTACACTATACCTGCAGGATCATCTATAACAATTAAGATATCTGTTTGGAGGGGTGGTAACAAGTGTAGACGAAGACTTACGTACTCTAGAACATTTGGCTCTTCAGCAGACTATGCTAATTTTCACGCATGGGCAATAGGTGATGACTTAGAGTCAAAAATATATACCCCATACGATAACGAGGATACAATTGGGGTATCAGAAAATGATGGATTAGCTCTTGTTTTTAATCCTGATTTAATAACAACCCAAATTCCTACGACTGCAGATTTACAGGCCTTAACTATAGCTCCATCTCCTTGGAGTAGTAGTACTTTAAATATACCTCCCACACCTAGTCTTCAGGTTTCTTTACAGATAAGTACTAACTCTACTGGTGGTTTATTTATGGCCTTAGGTGCTGGTATTGGTGACTGTGTAGAGTTTAATTTTGGAGATACAGGAAAGTTTACTCCTCACGCATCTTTAACAATAGAGGTTAGAAGAGTTACGGGGGCATTTGTTTTTGAAACAAAACCTCAAGAGGCAGACCCTAACTTATTTTATGATGCCTCAGATTTATTAGAAATAGAACCTGAATTACCTGGTACTCAAGCGTTTCATAAAGCTAAAAGAAATTTCAACCCACTAGATGAGGTTTATAATCTGCCTGATGGAGACCAAGACCAGTCATCAACGGCAGCTTTAGTTACAACGTTAGACGCTCAAAACTGTTACACCTTTTCTAATGGTGTAGAAAGCTACAAGATATATGACAGCCCTGCAGGTAAACCCTTTAATTTAGGGGAGAGAACAATGGCTGTATCTAACCAAGACTTTAAGGAGGCAGATAGGTTTGCAAGTGTAACATATAGCGGTGTGTTTAGAGAGAACGCTAACATTAATAACCTAAATGAATTTAATTTAGGTTTAGTTAACTATAGAGACTATGAGACAATTTTTGGTCCTATACAATTAATGCACGCTAGGCGTACAGATGTCTTAACATTACAGGAGGATAGGATAACATATATCATGGTGGACAAAGATATTATTAGTGATGCCGTTGGCGGTGGTGCTATTGTTTCTACACCACAAGTATTAGGAAAGCAGATTGCTAGAATTGAGGAGTATGGTATTAGTTTTAACCCAGAGAGCTTTGTGGCTTGGGGTTCTGATATGTTCTTTACAGACACTAAGCGTGGTGCTGTTATAAACCTTAGAGGTGGAAGCTTAAAGTCGGACCAACTACAGGTTGTATCAACGTTTGGTATGAACTCATGGTTTAGAGATTCTTTTAACACGCAGCTTACAACACAGAAATTAGGGGCGTATGATCCTTACATGGATGAATATGTTTTAGGTACTAACTTGATAAAGGTGCCTGTGCCTTTAAACCTTGTACCTTGTGGTCAGCAAGGACAACATGACAGGTCTTCTCAGATTATAAGTTATGATGTAGACTTAGGAAATGTTATTGGTCAGGTAGATGTAGTATACGGTGTAACGTTAGGCTCTGTAGATATAACTGTTACATGGAACGGAAACGTTTCATCGGTTACAGCTAATACGGCAGGAACCTTAAGTTTTCAAAAAACTTTAAATACTCCAACTTCATGCTCTATATTAATTACACCTAGCGAACCTTCAAGCTATACTATAAATGTAAATTGTCCTGAAGAAAAAGAGGTAAGGGTAATTCAGGTAGTAAGAAATAGTCCAAACTATGTAACACAGTCTATACACACAAACTACAGTTGGACAAACGGAAATACAACAAGCCCATCCACAGGGTTTTCTTCTGCCAACTTAGTACTTCTTCAGCCTTCAGCGTATGAAGAAAATATAGGAGTCAGATCTGTGGGAGTTTTCCCTTATTCAGGGACAGACATAACGCTTAGAACAGAAAAATACGGTAGTGATACTTTTGATTTTAATCCTACGTATCATACGTTTAGAATACTATCATCTAATACACTGTATAATAATAATACAGCAGAGGTAAATTCTTTAATAGCAGCGAGTTCTATAATAGCACCTGTAAGTAATCCTTCTACGGGAGTAAATCAAGCAACAGCTACTAACTTTAGTATGCCTGACGCTAACCTGTACCTATACCTGATATGGGACTTTACTCAGATAACAAAACAGGAGGTATGTTTTTGTACAGCCCCATCTAATATAGAAGAAGTTTGCTGCACGTGCACAGGTATATGTAAGAATATATTTATAGGTCCAAATACAGAGTCTATAGACCAAGCCTGTACTACAGATGTAGACTCACCTCAGGTAGGAAGTAATAATGTTTCATTCCTTGGTAATGGATCTATACCAACTATTGGGGATATTGTTTACAATACTGATAACTGTAGTTTGCCTGTACGAACAGGTGGGTTCTATATAGTAAGTGCAGTATCGCCTTCTATACTACCTAAAACTTATATTGAAATTAATAATTCAGGTGTAGTAATATCATCAGGAACATGTTAAATAATAAATAAAATATGGCTTGTAATAATCAGCAAACAATTTTTTGGGAGGGATTAACATTTGGTTCGGCTTCTCAAATATTTACAGACTCAGCTCTTACCTCAGTTGCTCCTGACGGGTTCTATTCATTCGGGGGGACTGTAAGGCAAATGCTGAACGGAAACTTATTGGCACCACAGTCATGTACACCTTGTAATATCCCTTGTGGTAACCCTAAAAACAATACCATAACAGGAGGAGGTTTAGGAAGGGGTACTTATCAATTTAATGTAGATGTAGGAACTAACACAGGTGCGGTAATAATAAAAATGAACCCACAGGTAAACCCTTCTAGACTAATTTGGTCCTACGATGGACTGACTTCTTCTGAGTATAGTAGCAGCACTTGGGGATACGCTCAAGGAATAATAGGAGAGTACGACTTGCCTATTACAAATGGGGGTAGTGTTACATGTGACGGTAATACGGTGAGTAATAATAATGGAAGTAATAGTCAAATTATTTCTGGGCTTTCGTTTTCTTTTGATTTTTCAACTCAATCATTTGTATCTCCTACACTACCTGTACAAGTAAATCTAGGGCCTTATAATCCAAGCGATGTAAATTTAGTTCCAGGTATTCCAAATGAATATACTATGGTTATACCAAAACCAAATGCTACACCAAGCATAGTTTCCATAACAATAGAAACTATATGTGATTCTTCAAATTGGATTGTGGGAACTAACTGCCCTCAGCCACTTTTATCTTCTCCATTAGGAGTAACTAGGTGTGCACTATATACTACAACAGTATATTCAGCGTCTTCATTTACGGATTCAGGATATTCAAGTTTAATTCAAATTAATGATTTTGTGTTTACAGATGTCAATGGCGTTAACCCTTTAGCTGCTGGAGTATACTACGTATTTACAAGTGGAATAGACCAAATAATGACGGTATCATCGGATGGTGTAGTAACTAACCTAGTTGCATGCACACCTTAATATAAAAAAAATGTCAGATAGAAATAAAGAATATACAGTAACGTACAGTGAAAAAGCTAAAGGGTGGCCTTCGTTTTACTCATATCTTCCTGACTACATGACGGGTATGAATGGGTTTTTCTATACGTGGAACGGGGGTAACTTGTACCGACATAATACGAATTCATTACGTAACAACTACTACGATGTACAGTATAACTCTACTATAACATCAGTGTTTAATACTCAACCAATGGCTATAAAACTTTTTAAGACAATGTCTTACGAGAGTGATGACAGGTGGGAGTGCACATCTTTATTTTCAGACCTAGGTACAGGCTCTATGCTGTCCACATACTTTCAACAAAAGGAGGGAGAGTGGTTTACATTCCTAAGAGAAAATGATGGAAACATAAACTTTAAACAAAGATCAGCGAATGGTATTGGAAACGCAGTAACAGTAATTGGTCCTACAAACGCAGTCGTTGTTACATTCAGTGTAAACATAGATAGTATAATAAGTGTTGGAGATAGGATATATTGGCAGAGTACTACTGCACCTACACCTACTGTAGAGTTTGCAGGTGTGGTTACAAACGTGGTGAATCAAAGTACTACGTCAGTGGCAGGTGTGGTAACACCCTCCTCTATTACAATAGACACTATAGGACCCTACCCTGCAGTTAACCCTGACACCACTATCCCATTCCCAGGGTTAGTTCCATCTGCATCGGACTTTATATTCTTTATAAAGAACGCTGTAGCAGAGTCACATGGTGCTCGTGGCTACTACTTAAACTTTACATTGAAGAACACTAATACTGCGGCTGTTGAATTGTTTGCGGTTGGAGGAAGTGTCATGCAAAGTTTTCCATAGATTTTATTATCTTTGTGGTAATGAGTTTAAACATTATACCACTAAAGGAATCAGACTACGACAATATACTGTGTGGTTGGTGGACAGATTGGAGGTGGACACCTCCGTCTAGAGACTTTTTACCTGACAATGGTAAGGGTGGTTTTATAGTTTACGATGGAGATATACCTGTGTGTGCAGGATTTATGTATGACACAAACTCAAAGGCTGTATGGTGTGACTGGATAATATCTAACATAAACTACAGGGACAGGCAGAGAAGAAAGTATGCCTTGGAGATGTTAATCAGTAAGATAAGCAACGAGGCAGCCTTGTTAGGTAAGAAGTATATCTATGCATTAATCAAGAACCAGCCACTAATAAACACATACAAAAAAGTAGGTTTTGTTGAGGGCAGTTCTTACACACATGAAATGATAAAAATTATATAATATGGCAGCAGTAACATCAGCAGTAGTAGGTATAGCAGGAGGGGCAATAAGTGCAGCAGTAGCATTTAATAATGCAAAGAAGCAAAAAGAGTTAGCCTCAGAGGCTGACAAGGCGGCTGCAAAATTCATGGCGGATGCTAGAAGAAAGGCTGAGAAGGATATGTACGAGGGGCTGACAATACCTATGGATGCATACGAGGCAGAGTTTGAAAACAATTTAGCTGTAGCACAACAACAAACTGAGGCTTTACAAGAGGGTGACGTAAGAGGATTAGCAGCAGGCGTAGGTAAGATAGGTGCAATAGGCGGTGCAAACGCAGAGGCTACACGTATTAAAATGGGTGAAGAAATATCAACCCTAGAAAGAACTAAGGCTGACTCTAAGGACGCTATAAACCAACAGCTTTTAGCATTGGATACTGCAGCTGCAAGGGAACAGAATCAAAGAATGAGAGACGCTGAGGCAGCTCGTGCAAAATCTATTGAGCAAGGTGTGTCGGGCGTTACTCAGGCCCTAGGTTCAGCTGCAAACTTAGTACCACTGTATGGTAAGAATGCGGGAGATAGAAGGGCATCAAACTTAATAGATAAGTTTGGTGATGTTGAAGGACTTAAGGGTAAGAGTAGAGGAGAGATGTTTGATATTTTTTCAAAGGATAATTTTGATAAAAAAAGATACAAACAATTAATGGATCAAGAAAATGCTAAGGGATATATTTTTAACCCTGAAACTAATGATTTTGAAGATACATTCGAGTACAAGGGGGTGAAGTATGTTAAAACGAAGTAAACATGACTGGGGTAACACCTTTTCAATATTTATAAACTACATTAATAATGGCAAATCAATTTTCTAAAAAACAAATAGACTTTGATGTTTACGAGAGAGCAAACCCTGAGTCACAGGTAGATTGGTCTCAGGCGGCTAAAGACATTACTGAAAAATTTGAAACCATACGTGACGATAGACAGACACGTAAGGATGATTTACTTAAGTCATACCAAGAACAGCAGGAGGCGTTAAACGATTTAGGTGAATACGACAGTCCCACTACCCAACAGTTAGTGATGAATGCTGGTGCGGACGCAGCAGAAAAAATGACAAACTATAGGGACCTTATGACTCGTGGACTTGTTAAGCCTTCTGACATGAATATGTTTGAACATAATGTAAGCTCAGGTTTTACTCTACTTAAAAAGAATGCACTTGCTTACGACACGTTATTCAAGGAGGTTACCCTTCGTACTAAGGATGGAACGAACGCAGCCACTGAGCAGTGGAGGACTACACTTCTTGAAAGCTTTGGTAGACTAGAAAACGCTCAGATACAAACAAACCCAGAGACAGGTGCACTCTCGTTTCTTAGAGTTGAGCCACCTTTTATAACAGATGAGTCTGGTAATAAAGTTAAGAACCCAAAAGCAGGGGATCCAGTGCCAGGGGGAAGCATGAGCCTACAGCAGATGACACTGTTAATGAAACAGAAGACTGACAGTATTGACATAGAAAAAAAAATAAAAGCTATAAAAGAAAACCTTGGGGACATTGTTCTAGCGAGCACTGGTCAACAAGGACGTAAGGGAACAATAAGCACTGTAGAGATGAGTAGGTTAGAGACACAGTTCTTTGAGTCTAAAGAAGGAAAAAAATACTTAAGACTTAAGGCAAGTGAGCTGCAGGTTGGTGAAGATGCTGCTACGTTAATAACTCAGACTAACCAAGTAAATTCTAATGGTGAGAATTTTAAACCAGGTACTGAGGATGAGCATAAGAAATGGGAAGAGGATAACAAGGATAAGGGCACTACCACGTTTGATGTTCCTGCCCTTAAAGATAAGTCGGAGGGAGATGCATTTAGACAGTGGGTTAATAATAACTACGCTCAGTACGCACAGGACAATGACCTAGACCCGTCAGGATCTTTTGATAACAAGTTTATTAATGAGGCGTACAGTAAGTTTGGGGAGGAGTATGCTAAGGATGAGTTGGGTATCGAGGGTACCACAACAAAAGCTGTCAACCCTATACTTATTCAAAAGTTTGAGAACCAGTCGTATACAACTGACCTTACTCCTGAACAAAGAGGTGTGTCTGATAAGGTCGCTATGGACCAGGTAACGATAGCATTAGACTACAAGGAGAAGGTTGCAGTTAGTTACATGTCTCCAAGCCCTAGAAGTCCTGGTATTCAAAAATGGCAATGGGAGGCACAACAAGACGCACAGCAGTATAGAACATATGCGGAACTTACAGACGCATATGACTTAGCAAAGAAAAGCCTAGAAAAT
>JGI24006J15134_10001028_pt1 | contig 16077 bp, 14 predicted proteins | sample LinPmetageLP53_FD_15134 | JGI IMG/M metagenome (IMG submission 15134)
GGGGAATTCACTAAAATGTTTCGTAAGCAAATACGCAAACAATATAAAAAAGAAGCGTTTAATTTCCCAAAAACAAAAACGTTTAGAAATTTTGGAATAAATGCCGCAGGTAATATTGTTGATAAAAGTCAAGCACAAAAAAAATATTTAGTTAGATATACCCAAACATTTGGATATTACAGATGGACTGATGAAGAGTATGAACCCGCTGAAAAATTAAATAGAACTGATAAAGTTATCCCATTTAGTTTTACAACTCGCAATAAAAGTAAAAAATATATTCAACAACAAATAGCAAAAAAACAAAAAGAAGTTGAGGAAGAAATACCACAAAGTGGTGTTGATGCAGATTTTCCTCCATTTCTCGTTGTTGAAGAAACCTCCACACCAATTATTAGTGAAATATTTGAACCATCATTACCAGTTATTTACAGAGCAGAATTTGCTTTAATACCAGACAGCAAACATTTAGATACAGAACAAAAATGGAATACTGGAAAAGGTTGTTGCTTTTATGATTATATTAAAGAAGTGTATGGAACACCAATGGAGAATGGTAAATGGAATAATAAAATACCAAAAGAATTAAGATTAGTTTCTCAAGATAAAGAAAGATTGTGGGAAATAATGACTGGAATTAATGATTTTAATGCAGAACACATAGAAGACGATTGGGGTGTTTCAAGTGATATGATATTTAACTTATGTAAAAGATACGAAATGTCGTGTTATTTGGTTAATGAAAAAGAAGAGTTTATTTGTTATTATCAAAACCAACACCCGAAAAAGAAAAAAATACCACCTATTTATGCGCTTCTCGCAAACGGGCATTTTAATCCAATCATCACAGACCATAAGAAAAAATCTTTACAACATCGTGCGATGGGAGGTAAAGCCAAAAAGAAAAAAGAAATGAAGGAAGAAAATAAAGAAGTTTCAAAAGATTTGGAGATTGTGAAAATAGAACTTGCTGGAACTATGTTGGAAGTTTTATCACAGAAAATTATTGAAACTGGAAAAACACCATTACCATTGGGATTGAGATGTGATATTATGAATTTTGATGGTTTTATGTTAGATGGTAAAAAATATATTTACGATACAGAAGACAACCAAATTGGTGAGATGTTTGCTAATTACAAAAAAGAGAAATGGAGAGGAACAGGAATAAAAGGTTATGCAATGAAATTGTTTGAAGAAAAAAAATATTTGGAAAGTCGTTTAAGACCTGACCTTTATAAATTATTTACGAACCGACAAGTGAAAGACCGCAGTCATAGAGGTTTTGTAAATGGTATGCTTGATTTAGAAGATAACCTTTTGGCTATTGATGTAAATAAAGCATATACCGATTGTGTTCTCAATCCATTAGACCACTGGTATATTATGGGATTTGATAGTGTTTGGTTAGACACACCTAACAATCTTAATTATCAAGTATTTAAAAAAATAGAAGATGGATTTTATTATGTAGAAACTGAAGACACATTATTATTTCATCGTTCAAATATTTATTCAAAATGTATGGTTGAATTAGGATTAAAAGAAAATATTATTACCAGAGAAAATATAAAACGTTTCTTGCCCCCAACACGGAAACAAGATAAAAAACGATTTGTTGCATTATTTGACGAATATATGAATTTATGTCCTGAAAATAAAAAGGTTGGTAAATTCTGTTGTAATTTAATGACGGGTTTGTTGGGAATGAAAAGTAAAAGGAAAATGAAAACACGAATATCAACTAATTTTGAAGATGTCGCAAAATATTATAACGATTATGAAAAAGAACAAATCTTTTGTAAATCCACGCCATTGGAGAATAATCAAGAATTATTTATATTTGGTTCTGTAAATGAAATACCGAGAATTAATAACCATTTACCAAGTTATATACAAATTTTAGATAATATGAATGTTAGACAATACAATATGATGAAAACATTTATGAAACCAGAATCATTTGGAAAAGTCCCCATTTATAGAAAAGTGGATATGTTTTGTTGTGAAGCCAAACATTTCAAAAGAAACTGGAAAAGTAAATTATCAAAAGAAATCGGTGGATACAAACACGAAATAGTGAAAAAGTTTTATTATAGTGATTATAGTTGGCGTGAGTATTTTCTTCCAACAAAATACAGAAAAAAAAAACACACCCCCGAAATTTCCAACGGCACGTTGTTGAAGTATGCAATCCCCTTAACAAATCCAGAAAAACATATGGGGCAAATAATAAATGATAGTAATCAGTTTGATTTAATAGATAAATGGGTAATGGGTTATTACAAAAAAAGTGAAAATAATTGTAGTGTAAAATATGAACCTGAAAATCAAGTGTTAATGATTGAAGGTGATGGAGGCACTGGTAAAACTCACATTATCAAAAAGTTTGACGAAAAATATAGATGTTTGAAAATGGCTTTCACAAATAAAGCGTGTATTAATATTAATGGAACAACTTATCACAGAGGATTAGCATTAAATAAAAGATTACGAATTTCACCAAATAAATTTAACACAATAGAAAAAGATTTTGATGTAATCATTTGTGAAGAATTCAGTATGAATACTGAATGGATTTGGAATTATATTCTATGGTTGAGAAAAATGACTTCATTGCCGATTGTTCTGTGTGGAGATTGGGGACAATGTCGTCCAGTAGAAAATCATAAAACGAGATATGATAAATATAAAGACCACCCTGCAATTCAAAATTTTATTGGTAATTCAAAAATAACATTAACAAAAAATCATAGATGTGCTGATGATAAACCATTTGCCGAATATTTATCAAAACATAAAAAAGATATGAATGGGATAGATGTGTATGATTTTGAATATCACGAACATTTAAATATATTTATTACAAAACATTTGTGTTATTATAATAAAACAAGAAAACGAGTTAATAATCAGGTGGCTGAAGAAGTAATAAAACGCCAAAAAATACCTGAATGTAATATTTATAAATTAGAACCATATAAACCGAAAAAAGAAAAAGGTAAAAAAACGGAAGACAATTCACAATTCACACACGCGTGGGACGATGGCGTTCAATATGACGACAATCCAGTAAAAGGGACAGATAAAAATCCGCAACAAAATATTAGAATATTTACAGGCACACCTATGATTGCCCGAATGACTGAAGAAAAAGGTAAAAAATTATTTAATAATGAAGATTTTAAAATTACATCAATCACAGAAGAATGTGTTAAATTACAATCGCAGAATAGAGATTTAATTTATGAAATACCATTAAAAGATTTACAATCAAAATTTCTTGTAGCGTGGTGCTTAACGACACATAAAGCACAGGGGCAAACAATTAAGCAAACAATAATGATACATAATTGGTTAGAGATGAATAATGAATTAAAATATACTGCAATGTCGCGAGCCACAAATGCAAAAAATGTGTTTATTAATTTTCAGCCGACATTTGACTATTAAATATTAATTAGTGGAGCATCAATAGATTTGAATAAATAATAATTTTTTAATTGTGATTTTTGTTTTTGTGATTTATTCTTATAATTTGTTTTTTTTAAAATCTTCTTTTGGGAGGAGGATTTAATACAATAGTCGCTTAAAGTTTGACCCATAAATTAGCGTGAGAAAAAAAAATGTTTTGTTTAATCTTTTTAAAAAGATTTACCATACGACTTCTTGTTTATTATATTTCCAATCTTCGGCGTTTCCAGTTAATTTTTTCTTTTGTAATTCTGGTGGTGCTTTAAAATTAAATACATAATCTTGAAATTTTTTTTTATTTTGATGAGTTGTATTGATTGCTATAAAATTAAAATTATCGTGATTGACGACCGAGTCAAACACATCATAACTTTCTCTTAATCCGTGTCTTCCAGAATTAAGTGAAAGAAACCCATTCACTATTTTTTCTCGTTCAAAACGGGATTGTAATCCAGCACTAAATAAATAATCTGTGTTTAATCTAATCTGTGGAGATATTGCTGTATAAACTTGACTAATCAAAATAGTCATAACATTTGAATTTTCTTTGTGTGATAAATGTCGCCCATTTGTAAATAACTTATTTAAAATAGGATTAACTCTCATTTCTTGTCCCCGACCACCTGCCCCCACCATATCATCTAATATCAGCACAATGTTACTTTTCACAATTTCTTTCTTTTTTGCTTTTAAATTATGTTTTTTTACTCGCATTTGTGTTTCAATAATGGAAGGAAGAATAGATAAATCTCTATATCTGTATGCCGATGGTATGCCTTCAAATCCAGCAAGGGTTTTACTGAATAAAAATACACCATCTAATTTATTTTTTTTACTATATTCTTCTAACAAGTGGGTAATTAAATGTGATTTGCCTGAACGACGTGATGCAATAACAATCATAGTAGCATTTTTATGTATTTTATTTACATTAAAATTATGTAAATTATTGGTTTGTAATTCTGGTATTGTTTCTAAAGTTTCTTTTTTGACCCCCTTTGTTTTTTTTTTTTCATTTTTCTCTCCATCTTTATTTATTTCTTTTCCTTTTGTATCATCATTTACTTTTACTATTTTATCTCTATTTTTATTTCCATTCACATCGCCACCCAGTTGCAATTCTGTAGCACCCGAATTCATTTCTGCTCTAATGGTTGATGTTCTTCTTGCTGGATTTCGTAGTTTCATACTAAATTTTGGTAAGCCAGGCATATATATGTTGTTAAGAAAAAAATTTACCATAATAATTTTCCAGCATAGTATCCATTAGAACCAACAACAGAAATATTTTTAGCCATACGACTTCTGTATGCTTTTCTTCTTTTATTAGCAAATTCTAAACCGCGTCTTTTAATAAATGTTGGATAATCACCCATACCCAAAGCGCCGATTGAGGAAATTTTTAATAATTTCATTTCGCCTGTTGTTTTATGTTTTACCTTTTTAAAAACATCTATTTTTTTACCTTTATTTGTAGAAGGTTTTACAATAACGCCAAGTTGTCTTGCCCTGTTTTTAGTATATGTAGTAATTGAATAAGCCATACCTTTTAATAAAAGGTTAGAAAATATTTTGTTAATACTTTTTAAAAAAGTATATTAGAAAAGTGAGTGAGTATCATAACTAAAATATAAATCAATAGAAGTGAAATGTGTTGAACTGGTAATTCCACCTAAATCAGCATCATACAATTGCGCTTCAAATACTTCAGGTATGTGGTCGGTTTCCATTTTTAAGCCAGCACCGAAATTCATAGTTTCTATACCCGCTGTAGATTTTTGTGTTGGGAAACTAATAAATCCAAGTTTATCCCCGCTATGAAATTGGTTGGAAGAAATGAAGGGCAACCGAACATAAATTTGACTTTTTGCATAACCAGTTCCAACCTTGTTTATTATAGCAGATTGAAGGGTGAAATTTTGAGAACGAATGGGGTTGGAGAGAAAAACCTTGTTTATTCCGTTGTTTGAATTAGGAGTTAATCGTAAATGAAGACACGGCATTATTATATAATCACTTTAGAAAAAATTTTTATATAAAAATAAATGGTATTTAAAATTTTTTTATCTATGGTTAATTTATAAATGAGTAGGACAAGAAAACCATCTAAAGCCACCGATGAAGAAATAAAACTTTTTCACAAAAACACTAAATCCACTATTTCTAAAACTGGATTATTTTTTGACCCTATTACTGGTAAATATAGAAAAGCCCTAAAACAAGATGGTAAAGCCAAAGGTTCGGGTAGGGAGTTGGTTGCTGATACTAAATATAAGAACTATTTAAAAGAGGTAAAAAAAAGAATGGGTGAAGACCAACACGATGATATTGTTTCCAGAGAAGAAAAGGCAAAACAAATTGGCTTTTCTAAATTACAAAAAGAACGAAAATTATTTGGCGCGGCTGGAGGTGGAGCAATAGCGGGGGAAAGTGTAGCCGTGAAAAAAATGACTGATGAGGCAAAAAAAGCAGTTGGAAAACCACCGACAAATGTTAGAACTGAAAGTATTAGTGCAGAACCAAAACAAAAACCACCAGCACCACCAATAGTAAAAAAAATAACAAAGGGCATAGACGACACGAAGCCAATGGTTAAAAAGTTGAAGAAAAGAATGATATTGAAAAAAAAGAAATTATCAATGACTTCGGCATCTTCAGCATCATCACCAATAGAAGAAGAAACAAAACCAAAAAAACAGGGACGCCCAAGAGGAGAACCTAATCCCGATGGAAAAGATTGGTATAGGCACGCACAGAACAATGTTAGAATGCGGGCAGAAAAAAGGAAAGTAGGAAGCGGGGAAGAAGCGATTAAACAATGGCGAGCAGTCCAAAAGAAAAAATATGGATTACCATCAACAGCAAAAAGAGCCGATATTGTTAAAGCACACCTTTTAAGCGAAGAACGAGAAAAAAAAGGCGACGAACAAGATATGAAAAGTTCTGTGGAAGAAGCATATAAAGCATTACAAAGAGAGCAACAAGGTATGGTAGAAGGCACTAATTTAAGAAAGAAAAAAAGAATACAAGAAGAGGGAGAACAAAAACAACAAGAGGATAAAATAGAAGAAGTTAATTTAGATAATGATGATTACCAAGACCCTTTGCAAGAACACGGAGCAACCGAACAAACAACCCACAAAAGTGTTGAAGTTGAAGCGTCTGGTGAAACAAAAGAAGAAACGCCAAATATGAGAGGAGGATACAATGAAGAATTTGCTGGTTCAAGACGACGAGGACAAGAATTTAATAATCCCGAAGATGCTGAAGATGCCGAAGATAATACACAGCGCCAAGAACCAATACCAGTCCCAGACGAACAACCAAATGTTAGAATGGAAATAACCGATAGAGAAGTGGAAGTTGAAAAATCAAGTGGATTAGGTGATGGTGTTTCAGCAAAATCGTTTGTATCACCACAAGCGGAAAGAGTGTCTATGGAAAGAAACAGAATGAAATATTCACCTAAAAAACTATATGAAGAATGTAAGGCATTCGTCCAAATTTATAGCGATGATATTAAAACAGATAGTTTTCGCCAATTAAAAAAACAATTTGCAAAAGTTTCCCCAAAAACAAAAACAGAAGTTTTACGAAAATTACACAGAGAATTAGAGGAGGAAGTTATTGAATATTATCGTGGAAGAAGTGGTATTAGATTAGGAGTAATTATTGACCCGAGTGTATTAGGTATTAATATATCACAATTATCAAGTATGATGAACTCATCTATGCCTTTAGCCACAGGTGGTTCTGTTAGAGAAATAGGAACACAACAACAAAGAACAAATGTGAAAGATATTCATTATCATAATGGAGGATTAGCAAGAGCAACAGGTAAAAGAATGGCTGAAGGTGATAATTTGGAAAGACATCACAAAGAGATTAGACCAAGTAGAGCCAGAGTAAAAATACCAATCCGCCCGCCAAATAGATATTTATTAAAAAGAACTGGAAAGAGTAAATTACCAACAAATTTAAAAATCCGTTAATTATAATATGAATTTACCAATAGAATTATATTATAAATTAATCAATTACGGAATTTATGAACCACCACATTTTATTGCATATAAGACAGCAATCATTAGACCTATCTTTTCAAATGAACTTAATTGTAATATTTCTGGAGAGATAAAATTAGAAGGAGGCGGATATGAAGAAAATGATTTAAACAACGAATGGTTGCTTTTTTTAATTGAAAATCAATATTAATTATCTCAACCATTTATAAAATATATGGTAAATACAAATGGAAAAGTTGGACGACCAAAGCAAAATAAGCAACCTCTTACCGAAGAAGAAAAAAGAATTAAAAAAAATAAAAATAACAAATATCAACGAGAAAGATACAGAAAAAAAGTTGTTCTCAATCCCACCAAAATTAGAGCATATACCAAATACGAAAATCAAATTAGAAAAAAAAATAAAATTAACAAAGGACAAACATTATTACAAACAAAACAAAGAAATATTGCGACAAAAAGCAAGGAAAAAATACAAGGAAAAAATGAAAAACAGGAAATATCGTTTTGAATATTTAGCAAGACAAAGAGATTATAATCACAGAAGAAAAAAGAAAGATAAATATAAATGTTTAGAAATATATGATTTATTATATCCTTACAATCCTTTCACGGATAAATCACCAATCCAAATCATCTTTCAAAAAGATGTATCAAACGATTTTTGTTAATACTTTTTTAAAAAGTATAGTTTTTAACGGGGATTAATATCGTGTTTATTAATTAATTATTTTCTGTAGTTAATGTATAATATGGCTAATGCAATTCTTAACTCAAATGCTTCTTCGGCTCTCGTGTCCGCACTTAATAATGTTTCGTCGGTAAAAAATCCTTTTGAATACTCTTATGCTTCTAAAGGAACTCTATGTTATTCGGCTGTCCCAGCCCACGCCCGTGTTGTTTCAACATCTCAAGCATCTAACATTGGGTTTTCACAAAACAACGATTTTCAAATTCTTAAATCTGGATTATTGGAAAATGCTTTCGTTAAATATAAAGTTACGAATTCAACGGGTGCTAATGTTTTCGTCAATCCAAATCTCGGTAATTTGCTTTTGGAAGAAATCCAATTGATTAGTCAAGGTAAAGTTTTACAATCTTCAAAACCATTTATGCGTGCTTGTTTAGCCAGTTCAGCACCATACCAGCGCAAGAAAAATCAAGANGCGATGATGGCTTTAGACACCACTAACGTCCGTAAAACGATAGCAAANGGGGCATCTCTCACTTTCTATGTCCCACTTGGTTTTTCTATTTTTGATACACCCGCTAATTATTTGGATACTAATTTTAGTGAAAAAGTCCAAGTTCGTGTCCGCACCGCAAGTGCAAATGCTTACGCAGACGACGGGGCTTCCCCTGCTGTAGCAGAAAATTTAACTCTTACATCTATGGAATTGGTTCAAGTTTTTAGAATGCTTGATAGTGAAACAGAAAGTAAAACTATTCAAGCCAATTTCGCCGAAGATGATTTGGTTAAAGTCCTTTGGGACGGAATTGAGGAAAGCACACAAAAAACTCTTTCAGCCAGCACAGGACAAACTATTTCACACACTATTACCACTAATAGATGTATTGCTAAATTGTATATTGCTGTGGAAGATGAAGCCGACGCNACNGCAACCGATTTAGCCACTCAACAAATTGGTGTCTATAAACAATTGAGTAATATCAAAATTTCGGCAAACGGACAAACGTTTATTGATATTGATGCCGATTTGGTTGGTTATTGTATGGGTATGGACGTCTGTAGTGAAGACAGCCCTAATTGCGTTTCTAATTATTTTGATACTGCCGCCCCAGCACATACCCGATTTATTTATGAGGTTCAAATGGGATTATCAAAAGGAACAGATAAATTTCAAGGACTTGTTTCCGCCCGTGAAATTAATGCTTTGGAAATTACCGCCACTCTTGCTGGAACAGCCACAGCACATTCTCATAAAGTTTTGGTTGGAATGATAGCACCACAATTACAATCCACTTCTTCGGCGAGTGGTAAAATTTCCACTTCACTTTCTTCTTAAAAAACCAGTTAATTATTATTATCTAACTAAATAATAATAATGATAAATGCTTTCACTTCTATGTTTTGGAGAGAAAAACCACAAAGAAATAGTTTATGTCCTAATTCATTAGCACCGATGCCGAAACATACATTTCATAATTATGCTATTGATATAAGAGAAAATGACGATGACGAAGAACCAAATAAAAGTATTTGGAATATTTTGGATTTGAAAAAAACATTTAAAAAAAATATATTTTATACACTTTATTCACCTTCTTGACTATCTTTTGGGTGTTTAACTTTTTCGTGCCTTTTCATATTTACTCTTGTAATCATTTTTTCACAATGAATGCATTTTATTTTTTCTAATCCGCGTTTTTTATTTCTTTCATTATTCATCTTTTTTTTTTCGGGATTTGTTTGAAAATATTTTTTCATATAAATTTTATGTTTTTGTTTTTGTTCTTCTGTTCTCATATTATATATACTAAACATTCTATTTCTAAATAACTATTTTAATTCAAATTTATTATCTATCAATAATGTAAATGACCGATAAACAAACAGCGACGGCAATTAATAGTGAAACAAAAAATTTAGAAGATGATGCTAAAACGATTTATGGAAGTATTTTTGACCCACGTGTAGTAAGAGATGCTTTTAAACATAAAAGTTTAACTTCTAAAAAATCGGCTGTAGATGTAGCGCTTGATGATATTGGTGAAATGAATGTAGAATTATCTCAAATGACGCCATCACAAAGGGTTAGATTTGAAGAGGAATGGGGATTTATGGACGAGGTTGATGATGCACTAAATCAAGTAGAACAAGAAAGAAGATTAGCATTAAATAGTGATGCGGCTGACCGAGAAGCATTTGCAAGATTAATTGGAAGTGAAGAAGTCCCAACAGAAGGAGAAATGAGTATTGATTTAATTCGTAGTTTTTTAACAGGAGCAAAAGACGCAAATGAATTAAGCGTAAATTAGGTGATTACGAATTGGTAGATTTATTTAGTGAGCGAATTGAGGATTTAGATTTTCAATTACAAGATTTAGGTTTAGAAGGCATAGGTGATATGGATATAACAAATGAAGCAGATTTTAGAACTTTGGAAGAAACGGCAAGAAATCAAATGAGAAGCGCAGGAACAAAAACAAATTTAGATAAATTAAGTGATGATGTTCTAATGGATAATTGGGGATTAACTCGTAATGCCGAAGGTAAATATTTACAAGATGGTGAATTGTTATTAGATAATGATGAAGGATTAAATATGTTTGAAGCGATGGAAGAAATAAGTCCAGCGGAACAAGTAAAAATAACTAAAAAGGGACAAGTATTTGAAAGACGAGCAATTACACAAGGAGAAACAAAAGAAGATATATTCGTAGAAATACAACAGAATGAATTTTTAGATGAACGTGGATTAACAGCAGATTATCAGGCAACAGAATTAGAAATTCAAGAAACAGAAGATGCATTCGGTTCAAATTTTTCAAATATGTTAGAATCTGCAAGCACAAGAGAAGGAGCAACGTTAAGTGATTTGTATAAAGAAATGATTGAAACTGGAGAAATACCTGAAGATGTAGCCGCATCATTAACAGAACAAATGAAAGGATTAGAAAATCTCTCTCAAGATGTAAAAATAACTTTATCAAATGGAAAAATAAATTTTGATTTTGGCGCAGGTGATATTGTTAGTGGTGATTTATTTGCGGAAAATGCTGGTGAAGGTTTATCAAAATTAGCAACAACATCGGCAGAATATTCGGCTGGTGAAACTATGGGAGAATTGTCGGCGTTTGCGGTAAGATGGGGAGCAACAGCATCACGATTGGCGATGGTTGGAAGAGCGTTTTCAGTAGCAAGCACAGCGTTAGGAGTCATAGGAATGGGTGTAATGTGTTATGATATTGCTAATACTATTTACACAGGAGTAGAAAATCAAAAGAAATATAGTGAAGCGAGTGATGAATATGTTAAAACATTTGGAGAAATGAATAAAATTAATCAATCTGTAAAAGATGCATATAACTCACAAGTGGAACAAAATAATAAATTTACAAGATTATACCATAAATATATTGTTGGAAGAAATGACCCAGAAAACGCAGGAGCAGGAAAATTAATGAAAAAATTTGAATACAATAGTGATTTTGATACATTAATAGATTGGAAAGAATTTACAAAAGAAAATGGATACAGAGATGGACGGGAAAAAATTTATGATACAATTGGTAATTATATGATTAGAAATATCAAACAAAAACAAACCATAACTTTGAATGGGGCAACGGGAGAAAGAAGAATAAATTTAAAAAAACAATACGAAGAAGAAAATGCGAGAAGATTAAAAAGTATTAATGAAGGATTAAAAAGAGTAGATATGGGAAAAGAAAACACAAAATATTCGTGGTTAGATAATATTTGGCTTCCAGTAGCACAGGCATTCAGCGATGACGATACTATGTCTATGCGTTATGAAGATGAAACAACTGATAAAAAAGAGGCGAAGGAAGGATTAGCAAAATTAAAAGTAATTTATGATACAGCCAGAGAAGCCCAACAAAGAACAACATTTATGAAAAGCCAATGGGAGAGAACAGATTTAAGTAAAGAGGCAATAAAAGAAAGAGAATTGTTAGGAACGAATGACGATAAATTAATATCACATTACGAACAACAAACGCAAACAGACCCAGAATTTTTAAAGGCATTAACAACAAGAACAGCGGAAGTTAATGCAAGTAGAAGATATGTGGTAGAACAAACTTACCTGAAAAGGAAAAGTCAGTTGAATAATAAATATAGGAAGATGGAAAAAGCGATGCCTTTCGCGAGTAAAAGTATAGAATTAATGAGAACAAGTGAATGGAAAAAATTAGATAAACAACAAAGGGAATATATGGAAAAATACAAAGCAAATGAAAATACAATAATGAACGGACAATCACAAAAATTAGGTGGATTGTTTGGTGGGAGAGATGCTAATCAAATGACGCCATACTGGTTGGAATATCACAATAAAAATCACGCAAAATATTATTTGGCTGATATGAATGATATTTTAAAATCACAAAAAAAATATTTGGATAGAGGTAGAAGATTAATAAAACCTGAATATAATGATGAAAAACCACCCGAATATACTGGAGATAAAAATGATAAAGATAGTCCTTATAATCCATTTATTAATCCAACTAAAGACATTAAAAGAACATTACGAAAACCAATTCAACCAAAAAAACCAATAATACCCGATAAACCACCAGCGCCAGATAAACCTATAAAACCGAAGCCACCGCCTTTGCCCCCTATGCCGCCAAGAAGAAAACCAGCCCGACGAAGATTATTGGGTGATGATGAAATTTATATTATGGAAAGTGAAAAAACAAATGATTTTGATTTAGATGTTGGATTTGATATAGAAATAGCAAAGCATTTATTACATCTTTGCGAACATAGTTATAAAGAATTTGACTCTGGTAATTATTTCCCGACAAGTGAATATATTGAATATAATATTGCAACCACAATGGGAAGCGAAGGATTTGCGAAAACAGAACAAGGGAGAATGTATTTTAGTGAAGAAGATAATTTAATTACAATAGCATACAGAGGAACTGATTTTGGAAGAGTTTATTCAAGACCAGATTTATTTGTTAGTGATTTAATTAATGACGTAGATATGCGAATGGTTAATTGGGAAGGTATGAAAGTTCATTCGGGATTTTTAGATTTTTACCTTAAAACACAGGAAGAAGTTTATAATTTTATTAATTTCCACGCCAATAGTGAAACATTAATTTATACAACAGGACATAGTTATGGAGCAATCCCTTCTCTAATTTTAGCATCGCGATTAAATCAGGAAGCAGGAAAAAGAGTAGCGATTAATTATAATTTTGGTTCGCCAAGAGGATTTGATAGAGAAACGGCCATAAATTTAGTATCACATTTAAATTCATTTAGAGTTGCTGATATAAATGACCCTATTACATTATTACCGCCAAGCAACACAGGTTATTATCACGCAGGTGAAACTATTTATTTGGATAAGGACAGATTAAAACAAATGTCTGGTATGGAAACAGCAGACAAATTATATAATATTGAAAGTAGTAGTGTTTATAAATCGGCGGGAAATGTTGGATTGGTAGGTGGAATACAATTATTATTAATGAGAATATCCACACCAGAACAATTAAGTTTGGCTGGAAGAATTGGTGCATTTTTTCATAATTTTGTTAATCCAGTTCAAGCCGTTAAAAATATTTATGGTAATCTAAAAGATTTGGCGATGTATGGTTTGTATTATTCGGGACAAATAGGTAATCCAAATGTAAGACGAGCAGGATTACGTAATACACCCGAAAGACAAAATAGAATGAATATAATTAAAAATTTCCGTGAAAATACCGCAGAATTACAAATAGAAAGATTTTTATCACAATACCCAAACGCAAGAAAATATTTTAATAGAAGATTTGGAGGAAATTCATTTTTACCATCACAGCGATGGAATGAAATGATGGCGACAGATGGCTATGGCGATTGGACTAAAGGATTTATAAATACATTAGACGGAGCAGGAGTAGCACCCAGAAAAGTCGTGGAAGCATTTTTAACAGAAATGGAAATGATGATGTTTCCTGATAAAATCGCAGAATATACAGATTATATGAAAGGTATTGGATTAGGTTCTTTATTAAATTTATTTCCCACATCACCACAAATGCGTTCGGCAGTTTTATCCGCTGGAGGAATTACAGCACTTTATACGATGGTAAAATCAGTATATACAACAATTAGTTTTATTGAATTAAATAAACATTCATTAAAAAAATATGATGAATTATTGCAACTTCACGGAAAAAATTTTAGAATAAAAGGATTAGATGTAAAAACACCGAGAGAAATGTTAAGAGATTACGATGCTGTTAAAGATAATGAAAATAAATTTTATTCAAGAACGCCATCAAGTTTCGGTGATACACCTATTTTTACACAAACGGATAATTCACATTTGAAATTTATGCCCCAATATCACAAAGATACAGGATTAACAATGCAACCTATACCTGAAAATTTACAAAAAGCAATCATAGGTTTTTGTGTAATAACAGAAGAGCAACAAAATAATCCAAGTTTAATAAAAGGAATTATGTGTTATTAAAATACTTAATAAATTAATTGATTTTAAAATATAATATAAAGATTGTTTAGTAAATATAATTATAATATGCCCGTAAATAAAAACTTCCTTCCACAAACAACCGATTTTAAAAATCAACAATCTTTGCTCTTTAAAGGGTTAATTAAATTCTTTTATCAAAATCAATACGATGATAAATATCCAACTTTTAGATGTTGTGATTTAAATAAAGAAGAAGGTGATTTAATTTATACATTTTACAACATTACAGGAGGATACAATTATATTTATGAAGACCCTAATAGTGATTTTAATGGTGGATTGCTTGAAATGTTACAAGAACAACGTGAAATGTTACAAGAACAACGGGAAGCAATGCAGGAACAACGGGAAGCAATGCAGGAACAACGGGAAGCAATGCAGGAACAACGGAAAGCAATGCAGGAACCAGACTGGGATGCGTTGTGGAGGAATGCAATGTAACTTTTAAAAAGTTTAACAAATGTTTTCCATAGTTTTACAAAACTATAAATCTTAAGATAATTTAGTATTTAAAAAAAGAATGTTTAGTATATATAAAATGGATAGAAAAGCATTAGCGATTGATAAAAAAAATATTTATGTGGAATGTAAATGTGAAAACTGGAAAAAATGTGGAAATGGTTATGGTTTTCACATTCACGGGAATAATTCAAATACTAAAAACAGAGAAGAAGGCAGAAGCGGACATTGTGAAATTAACTATAATAATGTTGTTATTGATGAGAATACATTTAGAGGAACTTTGAAAAAACGAATTAAAACTGGTTGGAGAAAAGGAACTTATATTTTTGAAAGAAAATAAATATTATAATTTTTTTATCTATATAATATTTATAAATGAAAAGGGTATTAATTAAAACGCACAAATTAGATGATGTAATTGCAAAAGGAGAAAACGCTGGTAAAATAGGATTATTTATTGATAAAAAACCAATACCCGATATTGCGAAACAAGGAGATTTTCCTATGAACCCACGAGTTAAATCTTTGCGGGCAAAATTTCCCGTGCGAGATGGAGTGTTAAGTAAAAATAAATACGAACAGGTAAAATACAAAGAAAATCAAACACAATTGTCGGGAAAAGAAAGTAAAATAATTGATAACTTTGAATATGATGGTAAAAAACCATTTGTATATAATCCTTTTACCGCTGGTGCTGGTAGTATTAGTGAAATTGGAGGATACAATCAGGGAGGACAAGATGAATTTAGTAACATTAAAACACCAAACGAAATTATGCCTGAAGAATATGAATTAACTGGTAAATTTAATGATGGAATTAGAAAGGTTTTACAACCTGAAAAAGAACCACCAATGTTGAACCCACGACAAAAAAGAAACACACGAATAAAAATTAGATAATT
>JGI24006J15134_10001032_pt1 | contig 16067 bp, 16 predicted proteins | sample LinPmetageLP53_FD_15134 | JGI IMG/M metagenome (IMG submission 15134)
GCTAGTTTTTAACACAGCGACGGGTGTTTCGAGGTCTGGTGCAAGCCCCACCGAAAGAGCGGCTTGAGCTTCTCTTTTGCTCATATGACCTCCTTCAATCATTTCTTTAAGAGTCTTCATCGAAAAGTTTGAATCATCTAGTCCTGCTTTTTTCAAAGCGGCTTTACCCTCCTTTTCAGTAGAATAGTATTCTCTAATGTCTTGGCGATTACCAAACTTAGTCTCACCTCCAGCCTCGGTTACAAATTTTGGATTTCTGTCCTTCATGATGGTCATCGACAGTTCAGCCATTCTTATAAATAAAGTAGTATCCTCTCCTTCCGGTATTTCAAATAGCTCTCTTAAATTATTAATAAATGCCGAATCGTCAGGGGTTAGACCTACTTCTCTTTGCACTTTAAATGCTTTTGCAGTTGCCTCCGTGAGGCCCTTCATCTTTTCAAGAAATTCTAGTTTTGTACGCTCAAGCTCCTTTCTAAGAGCTTTTGGAGTTGGCGTGTTCTCAGAAGTTAACCTGTCAATATTTATTGAAATGGCCGCTAGCTTTTGAAACAGTTCGAAACCAGTACCTATAGTATTGTTATCCGACTTTCCTCCCTCACCTATAGCACCTAAAACATCAATCTCTGGTATTTCTTGCCCGCACAATTCAAATGCTTTATTTATGACATCTTTCATAGTGCCAAGGTTCTTCCTTCTTCCTCTTGTATCATCCGTAAATACAAGACCTTGAGAAATATCACCTCCCTCGGGGGTAATAACAATCTCACCTCTTTTTGTTTTTTTAATGTTATCCGTAAAAGTCTGCTCGTATATGTCTCCTCCTCCTGCTGGGCACTCCCCGTTAGACAGAGACTCCAACATGTTTTCCATAGTTTCTGCTACTCCAACAACAGTAGCATCAGAAAGAACTCCTTCTACAAACTCGTAACCATCGACCTCTTCGTTGTAAATTAGAAATTTATTACTTTCAGATAATCTCTTTTCAAAGGATTCATTTGTTGCCCCAACGAACAATCTTCCATATTTGGATGGATCTAGCCCAGACTTTTCAAGGGCCTCTGGTAATATTCTCCCCATACGGTCAAAAGCACTAACCGTATCTTCTCTAGCCTCATCAGACTCAAACGCTGCATTCCCTATAGTTGCTCCTGCTGGAGTAGCCTGACTTACCTTTTCAGTTTTGAGCTTGTCGGTATCGCCACCTTCAGAAAAAAGCCCATAGAAGTTATTTAAGCCTTCAGTATCATCCAGGTTATATTGATACCGCTCCACTCGCCCATCATTCCCCATATAACCTCCTTTAGGGACTCCACTTCTAGTAAGATACACACCTACAGGCTTACCAGAAGGAGTTGTACCTACCGTAGGATTGCTGTTTTGGGATGTTCCTTTGAACGTAGATTTAGCAGTAGCTATTAAAGCGTCCGCTTCGGGCGACTTCTCCGAAATCTCCAATAGTCTCAAAGACCTATCATGAACCCTACTAAAACTTTCTAATAACTCTTTGAAAAAATCCATAATTTATAATAGACAAATAGCCTTCTCCTTATATTTAGGAAGAAGGCTAGTTGAAATTAGGACTTAGATTTAGGTGAGCTAGTCTTAGGGAGTTCTTCATTTCCCTTACCATTAGCATCAGAAGCTTCAGCAGCACCCTCAGAAACGATGGACCGTAAATTTTGCATAAGAGATCCAGCAACCAGGGTAAGTAGGGCAGATGCTACACTGACGTGCTCATCTTGGATAGCTCCCGTACCTAACATAATTATAAAGCCACCGATCAGCAGCACTAATAAAAGTGGCGTAGTCAGTGCGATATTTGTACGAGCTTTCTCACTTGCACTTTGCCGTAATCTAATCTTAGCAAGCTCTAGTTTAGCAGCAGCATTTTCACGCGCAACTATAGCTTTATACTTAGCTTCGGTCTCACGAGTTTCCTCGCGTTTCATTCGGAGAGCGGCTCTTTCATCTTTCACGATAAAGGTAGCCCCCTCGCTAGAAGGTTCGTCAAGATCTGCATGTTTGTGTGGCATGGATGCATTTCCCTAAATCAGATTAAAGACTACCAAAGTAGCCTTTAAGTTTTATTGGTTGAGCTTTCCGTAGTCAACAAAGTCGTATCGGAAGGTAACTTCAACAGTTGAGAAGTCGTTGGAAGCGTAGTTCTTTTCAGAGAATCTAACACCAGTGGGGTAAACACCATATACTTCTATGAAAGCATGTGGCTCGTTGGTATTATCAAGCTCAAGGATAGTCATCTTACTAGCCTTGAATGATCTATTGCCTGCACCACCAGGAGCAGAAAGCTTAGTCATGTCGCCGGTCATTGGATCATAGATTGTCTTGAACCAGTTCCAAAGAGCAGGGGTAGTCTGAGAGAGTAATTGATTGTCAAAGGTAACAGTAATGTTCTCAGGAGTAAACTTACCAGGGTAGTAAACCTTATCATTAAGACGGTCAACAACAATGTCATCAACAGCACCACCGACAGGACTCACTTGCTTTGCAGCAGCAGTAAGAACTTGCTGGGTGTTGATAAATTCTGCTGGGAGACCAAAGAACTTCACTTCGAACTGATACGTCCTGACTGAGTCGAGCATCGTAGAGACCTTAGGTAAAGTCTTACCCGGATCGAAGTTTGCTCTGTAATTGTTTTTTAAGTAACTATCTACCATGATTTTAATTAGTTAATGGTTGCCGATTGGCTAGTGAGATTGACTTCGAAGACGATTGTTTCAGCAGCCTTCGTAGGCTTAATCGTAACCGAGCACCAAAGCTCATTTCTATCAACTCTTGCAGGAGTGTTCGTTGTTGAGTCACACTTGACAGCACCTTCAAGAATAGCTCTTCTTGCCAAAAGGTCATCAAGGAATGGATTGATCGAATCTTCAACCAGTTCCCAAGTGAATTGATCGTTAGGCTCAAACTGGAAGGGCTTACCAAGCTCAAGTAACACCTTACGAATGTAGATCATTAGTCTTCGAACGTTAACTCTATCAAGGGCAGTAGCTGCTCTTTGAGTGGTTCTTTGACCGAAGATTGTAATTCCCGTAGTAGGGTCATTCGAAATAGGGTTTATCGAGTTTGAGTATAGAGCGTCCCTGTCGCCTTGGTTAACGACAATCTCCGTATTGGTAGGCTTGGTCAAGCGACCTCGTCTAAAGCCAGCAGGAGCGAACCACGGCTCTGAGATGGCATCTGTGAAGACACATTGTCTCGCAGCGAAGATCGAAGGATCATACCATTGATCAGCCCCAGCAAAAGCATTGAACACTTGCACCCAAGGCCAGTAAACAGCCGCATATGAAGAGTTAAGAGCAGCCGATCTAGTAGCAGCATCTTGTCCGTTAATCCACTTAGTTGCATCTTGAACTTCACCCACAGCATAAGGAGGAGCAACAATTGCCATGAAGTTCTTAGAGGTTTCAGCTAAAGAGATGAAAGCGTTTTGAACAGCATCATCAGTAACTCCAGGGATAAGACCAATTGAGATGTTTAAGGTATCATCGTCAAGGGCGTAGATACCTGTCTTAGGAGAGGTGGTGCCGACCAAAGAACTAGCAGCAGTACCACCACTATCACCATTGGCTAAACTATACGTTCCTTCAATAACCTTTAAGAACCTGGGGGTTCCTACCGCAGAATCTTCACCATTACCGGCAAATCCAGCCGCAGGAGTAACCGACCCAAATTGGTTTGGAGCAGCGTAGGCCACCCCTACCTTTTCAAGGTCTGCAAATACGTATTCCGATTGGTTGTTAAGTAGCGTAGTGTTAAGTATAAACTCAACAGAGTCTATGCTAGAAGGACTAAGTTCAATCTCATTGAAAGATTCAACTTGTGCGCCATCACTGTTAACTATCAAACGATCCCGAGTGGAGATGTTATCAATTTCAATTGAAACTCCTCGCGTCTCACCAGCATTAGTAGTAGTGAGGTTGTATCCTGCACCTGGGTAGTTTGAGTTAACAACCAAGTCTACGTTTGAAGCAGTAAACCCACTTACAGTGAGATTAGCAGCCGCTCCAGCAGCCTTAGCAGCACCACTGACATTTAGTGATGAGAAACCAAAGTCACCAGCAGCAGAAACTTGAAGCGTAGCACCGGATCCAGCATACTTAGAAGCTAGGTATACGTCAGTTCCAACTATGTGAGCAAACACGTCTTGTGCGCCTACTAAACCAGGATCAAAAGCAGCTTCAAAGATTTGAGCCTTAGTCGTATTAGCCGTAGAACTTACAAGCTCAACAGTTCCCGTTGTAGTAAGAGTTCCCGCATTGTTTTTAACTGCGTAGTAGATTGACGAAGTGGCAGTTGAGGGAACATAACCACTTACATACACAGCAGGAGAAGCTCCTACGTCCACATTGGCCAAAGCATAAGCGGTGGTCTTAGTAGAGTCAATACCTCTAACAAAGTAAAGTTGGTTAGTAGCCTCCAGAATCTCAAGAGCACCTTCAAGACCTTGACCGGCAAGATCGGTGTCTGGTCTTCCAAACAATCTAATGAGGTTTTCCTGGCTCGTTACGAGCGTGGCCTCATTGATGGGGCCTTTATTAGCGAAGCCTACTAAGCCTACAACACTTGAATTGATATTTGGAGTATAAATCGAAATATCGTTTTCAAGAACTACAACAGATGGACTGGTTGGTATTGCCATGATTAATTACTCTTTGGGCTTTTAAACCTTTTAAGTGGTGATTGAGTTACGGGAGTTGGGATTGGATCAGGGGTGTGTGCTATCTTAACCATTCTACGATGAACTAGGTTCTCAGCAACTCTACTCTTCCAGTTAGAAGGAACTTCGACTTGTTGTTTAGGAGCTAAGAAGAAAGTCTTAACACCTTCAGAAGTCCCAAATGGGATACTAAATCCTTCCATGCTAGTGTTCCTTACGACTTTCATATTAATTCTCCTACTATATTTACTAACAAATAGATTTAAAAATGGTTAATTTCCTTGAAGTGATAGATTAGTAATTGTTAAAGTATTACCATCAGATATAGTAGTATCACTTCCAATATCCCACCAAGCATAAATCTCCGCAGCATTCGCAACAAAAGTATCTGTTGCTTTACTTTCAGTCAGTAACACATACCTAGCACCTGTAATGGTTCCTGAATACTGATACACATCACCCGCAGTTACCAGCACTGCTCTAGCTGCGCTTGCCCCTAACTGCACTCCACTAGAAACATCAAACCCTGACGTAGTCACAGTTGATCTAGGAACTACTAACCCAGAAGTATTTACCGTCAAAGAGGATACTAACCCAACTTGAGAAGTGCTACTGACATTGGGATTCCAAGTTCCGTTCGAATTCGTCGGTGCAGTAGCTGATGCTAACTGTAACCTAAAATCGGTGTGTACGCTACTGGCTTCGAAGAACTCTTCGAACATCCGTTGTTTTCCTAAGTTAGTCCACATAGTATATAACTCCTACTTTATTTAGCTATAAACGCTAATTAAACCGCTCTTAAATTATTACCTAAGGATCGACATCTGGAGGAGTCTCCATGTTATCAGGCAGCGAGAAGATAAGATCGGTGTTCAAGGATAGAACGTTAGCCTCAAGGGTAGTATCGATCCTTTCAAGACTTCCAACGTCAGTGGCAAGCGACAGCCCACTAGCTTCAAGATTCATTTCAACGAGATCTAAAGCCTTCCTTTGATTAGCTGTTGCCAAGAAGTCTGCGCTAACTGTGAGAGTATTTGAGACAGTTCCAAGGGCTACTTGGTCAGCCAGAGAGATGCTACTTGCTGACAAGGTAGTGAATACATTTCCGAGGTTAGTATTAGTTCCAATCGATAATGAACTTGCTTCAAGAGAAACATCTACTTGACCTAAATTCTTTCTAACATTTTCTGCCGCTAAGAAGTCTGCGCTAACAGTTAGAGTAGTTGATACGCTCCCAAGATCCTTTCGAACGTTGCTTGCAGATAAGAAATCTGCACTTACTGTTAGGGTTGTAACTACGTTTCCAAGATCTCTTCGAAGACTATTATCACTAGAAGCGAAGTCTGCACTAACAGTTAAAGTTGACGAAATAGTAGCTAAACTGAGGAAGGTATTCGCACCCTTAAAGCCAAGACTCAGTATTTCAAGGGATACTGGGAGCGTCTCAAGGGATACGCCAACTGAAGGCCCCGGATCAGGAGGAGCAGGAACAGGAAGTGAAGGCTCTACAACTTCATCAGCACCTCTATTAAAGTTTTTAAGTACGTCTGGGCGGGCACGTTCTTGAATATCAGCTATAAAGGTTAGATTACCCCTTCTAGAAGGAGGAGGTGCCGGTTTAGCATTAGGGCTTGGCCGAGATTCATCAATGTTAATGTTAAGCGACATCGAATTTATTAAACGCCGAACTCTTTAATCTCACCAGTGTTTGTAAAGAAGAATTTAGGACTTGGAATATATGTTTCTAACGTTACACTAATAGTCTTTTGAAGGATCCTATCGTCGGTATCCGAAGCAGTTAATGTTCCAACTTCTCTTTCACTATTAATAAATGCTTTATTGTGAACCGAGTATTGAGTTTCTATGTTTATATCAGGACTAAACATAGAGAATATATTAGCTCTAAGCATGTCCATATCAGCCTTATACTTAGCCCATATATTTACTTCGTAAGTAATATTGATAGGTCTTGGAGGTAGGCTTAGAACTCTAGTAGCCCTAAGCTTATCAGGATCCCAATGAGTTTCACTGACAATATTCTGGTAACGCATTCGCTCAGAGTCGCTTTCCGTTTGTGTCTCCACAATAGTAAGCATTGGAAGTATTAGAGTGTTATCTGATTTAATACGACCCGCTATGCGTTCTGGGTTTCCATGAGAGCAGTTAACTTTGATACGATTACTGTTACCATCAATGTAGTACATACTTCCAAAAGTATGCAACATGCTTCTTAGGCTCTCCTTGTAAACGTTATCAATTACTGGCAGAAGCTTAGTAGTCGTAAGATCAACGATCTGATTCCTAATATATAGGTTATCCTTATCTCTCATTAGTACCTGCCTCCAGTTTGTTCAGGGCGATCAAAGAAATCCTGATTATGAATGTCTTGGGTATCCCGGAGAAGTTTAGCATGGACCATTAAGTGGTAGACTCCATAGGCTTCAAAGCTATCCTCTTGAACCTCAAATACTTCAAACTTCATTTCTTGAAATTCAGGTTGTAATACATCTCCAATAGATATTGAACGACCTAATGAGTTTTCAGTGTAGGATTTATTGAATACAAACACTTGATCAATTTGCATTTCAACCCCGAACTGAGAAAGATTTTCTTCGACAGGACGAGGATCATAGTGTGCCCATAATGTAACAGGCTCTTGAGCGATTGCCTTTTGTCTAGACTCCTGATAAACATCATCTATATCCTCCGATGGAATATACTCAAATACCTTTACACGAGATCCTGATAACTTAATATTTTCAGCATCTACCATGTTAAACAAGTTCTTATCATTCTTCTTCTTAAAGAGTGATAGCCTTGTATCCCTTTCCTCTGGGAAATTCGTAGGAGGTGTGTTTACTTTAAATCTAGACATTAGAAGATATCAAACAAAGGCGGACCTTCGATCTCATTCATTAATTCTTCAAGCAGAGCCTCCTTGTCCTTCTGAGCCTCTGCAATGAGTTCGTTGCCATTCAACCTCGTTCCTCCTCCAGGTCCAGGAAGAGTTTGATACTTGCCTCTAATGCCTCCTAAGATCTCCTTAGACAACGCTAGAGTATATCTCTGTAGCCAACTTTTGTAAGCATGATGAAGAGTATTAGGATCAAAAGCTCGAAACTCTAAGAGCACAGATTCATCATTTTCTTGAGGCTTTGGGAATATGTGAAGAAACTTATTATTTACCAACTGCCACGTAGACATCTGACCTAGCACATTCTTAACCTGCTTTAGGTATTGCTGCATTAGCAAATACTGACTAACATTATAATTATTAAATAAACCAGTATTCGTAAAGAACATGATACTAAGATCATACTCAAGGGATCCTGGGCTTGCTCCGAATTTAAAGAAGTCTCGTCTATACCAAACATCATTTAGGTTGTCGGCAATCTCAGGTGGAAGCTCGTACACATTGATATTTGCTGAAGTATCAAAGACGGCATATTGAGTCATCCAATCAGGAGCATGATACTCTAACTTGGAAATAGCTTCGTCAACACATATTTGTATTTGAAAGTCATCAAGCTCGACATCAATAACAGGATGGCCTAATTTAGCTAGAACGTAATCTTTAATCGTGCGGTTGAATTGCTTGAATTCGTTTACATTTTTAAAGTCTTTGTTGTTTAGGTCAGTATCTTTAGGACTCTTATAGTCTTTGAGCTTGTTACCACCGTAAGTGCCATAAGATGATCCGTAAGATCTAACAATTGGTATTCCTATTTTATCACCCATGTTAACTATATTTACCCTAGAAATGAAAAAAGGACTCAGTATAAAACTGAGTCCTTCCTTCGTTGTTTAGCTAACAGCTATTAGGCTGGACCGTGAGTGTCATACCCGTCTGGGAATGTGTTACCTAAGCCGCCTGCTGACGTTTGTCTGAAGACTTCTGGGGTGAGGTAATCAGAACCAGTGCCGATCAATCGGATCACGCGGTAGAAGCGCGATGCTGGTTGGACTGCAACCTTGCCGTAGCGAGTCAGGATACCCTTTCTCGGTTGGAAGGTCTCAGGATCCACCACCGTATCCAGCGGCTGAACCGGGATGTAAGGGCAGTAGAAGAAGCCAGCATCCATTGCGTTGCTACCCTTGTAACCAACAATGATTTCATCCTCTGGGAACATCGGATCGATGACCAGATCGTACTTACCTGCGAACTTACCAGCGTATTGAATCTGGCTACCCTGCATGTTGGTCGGACCCAGCTTCTCAGGAAGACCACCTTCAAGCTTCGCAGCCGACTCAAGCATCGAAGCGATGACAGGAGACGTAATGATCACGTTACCCGGACCTCTAAGAGTCGTGCGGTAAATGTCAGTGCTTGCAAAGTTAATCATAGCAAGGACATTCGAGTAGATGTGACCCAGCGTTTGCGGAGCAAAAGCCGATCCAGTGCCCGTGACTGCAAAGTGGTTCAGATCCATGACGTAGATGTTGGAGTACCTACGGTTGATACCGTCATCGCCAGCACCAATTGCCTGTTCCTCAGCCTTCAGAGCGGTTGAGAAATCATACTCATACGAGCCAGCGACAAACGTGCCACCAGGGTTAGTGTTTGGTTGAGCACCCGCAGTACCACCAATTCCAGGGAATTGGTCAGCACCACCTTGATAAAGTGACTCTAAGTACCAACCACCGAATGGTCCAGTAAGAGCAGCAGGACCATAAGCGATCATGCGAATGTCTTCGATAAGCTCGCGGTCAATCTCAAGGTTCATTTCCTTCGAAAGCAAGTCCGTTAACTCGGCTTCCATATCAAGGTTATGGTATGCCTTAAGGTCTTGTGCAGCTTCCAGGGTCCACAGAGCACGCATCTTACGCTCACGCGCTTGGACGGTCTGCTTTTGAATGTGCATGTTGACTTCAGGAATCTCAGCGTTCTTCAGTCTTTCACCAGACGAAACCGAGTAACCCAAGATCGTAGTGTCCACAGGGAACGAAGCGAGCTTACCGCCCATCGTGGTCGAAGGTGAGCCATTAGTAATATTGATGACGTTAGAAACGTCGAAACCATCCGCTTGAACGTCAGTCCGATTCAAAGCATCCACAGTACCTGTGTTGTTAAACACACCCAGTTGACCAGGGGAGCTAACACTACCAATCTTCTTCGCAACTAAGTTACGAGGAGTAATGTTGAACTTCGAGTACATGACTTGCTCAGTTGCACCGATTGCACGCGAGTTACCCATGTAGAAGATCTGCGACACAGGGCCGTCCATGGCTTGAGTGGCACCAATCTTGTTGAACATAAGTTCTGGGTAGGTGCGACGGATAAGCGGGAAGGCAAACTTTTGGAAAGTGCCAATCTTACCAGTGGTAGTAGCACCGTCACTAAGTGCTTCGTTCAGACTTGTCTTCGTAAATTCTTTGGCTTGGTTTTCAAAGAGACGAGCGGTCTGGTACGCGATGTGTTCATCCCCGATACCTTCAAGGAGTGGTTCCCAACGCTTCAGTAAATCTTTTCTATCTAATGCGGTCATAATTAACCTCTATAACTGTTGAGTTTTTCTAACACGCCTTGATTGATCCATTCGTTTCCGTGGCCAGCGTGGTTTTCATTTAACTTTTCATCAGCTTCCTTCACTTTGAAGTTATCTTCACTGATGACTAGTGCCGTTTCAGAGAGTTTCCTCTCCGCATTGGATGATTCCTGCAAGTTAACCAGTTCGCTTTGAACTGCTTGCATGGTCTCTTCCAACTTAATGCTCTTATCCGTAGCAACCTTAGACTTACGCTTAAGGTTGACGTTTTCCTTTAGGAGCTTATCGACCTGACGTAGCAGAGCCTGATTCTTCTCCTCTTGTTGTTCACCGAGAGATGCAAGAACTTCCATTCCATGCAATTCATCTTGGTTGTTGTTCTCTAAAGCAAACATAGATCGCACGGTTTCAAACATTTGAGCGTTACGGAACGTATCGTTCTCAAGTTCAAGCTCCTTCAGTGCTTGCTCCTTTAGCTTTTCGATGTTTCCACGAATAAAGGATTGAACCTTGGTGGACAGATCGCTAACTTGCTCTTCAACACGCTGTTCAATAATGACAGCGACAAGCTCAGATACCTTTTCAAGAGTGCTTTCGTCTAAGCCCTCAGGAAGATACTCTGCCACTGAATCTAAAATGTTTTTACTTTGCGACATGATTAACCTCTATGTAGGTATGTAGGGTACTAAGCCTAATTTAATATTATTTATTTCTTCTTCTTTCCACCGGGCTTTACTTTACCACTGCAAACAGCAGATCCATACATGTTAGCATAGGCAGAAGGGTATACATCATACTTACGCTTTGCAGCAGCTTTGCCTTTAGCACAGAGTTTCTCTTCGATGACATGACCAAATCTTTGAAGGGCTTCTCTTTTCTTGTTTTCTTTTTTGAATGTAGATACCATGTTTGGTTTACCTCCTGGATTGCCTGCCGATCTCTTTCTCTTAACGGCAGACTTCTTTTGTTTCTTACTCATGCTAGATGCTTTCGAAGAAGGAACGCACTTCGGATAGCCTTTACGTTTTTCACCTTCAGATCTTCCGCAAGGTTTATACCCACCGCCTTTTTTAGGAGCACCGATATCAACCCACTTTTCTTTGACCCACTTTCGTAGGTCTTCCATTAAAGCGTTTCCTATTATTTCAGTAGATGCCGCAAGACGACGATCTCTTTGAACAGGCTCTTTCTTGGGGGGTCTTGACCTTCTATCAGAAGGAATACCTACAGGACCTCCGTGTCTTTTTTGAGGTAGATTACCTCTTCTTGAACCTCTCCCTCCGGTACCTCTTCGTTCTGAATTTATTCTTTTACGGATTTCTTCCCTGTGACTCTTTCTACCTTGAATTTTTTCTTTAGCAGTTTGAGCTAAAAAATCATTCTTTCTTCTCAAGAAGGAGGGAGTTGTTTCTCCGGTTCTGCGTTCAACAGCCATTGTTATTTACGGTTTACGGTTACTCCAGGAACCTTACCTAAGTCTACCTTAGTACCAGTTTTTCTCATACGTTCCCTTTCTTGGTTCTTCAACGCGGCATTCTTCTGAGCCATCCTAGAAAACTTTCGGGTCGTGAACTTCCCTACCTCAGTAGGGACACCTTCATCGTAGCGATCACTCCAATAGCTTTGTTTAAAAGCTTTCTTTACTGCTTCGCCTAATTTAGCTTGTAGGGCTTTTCTTTTTCTAAGTCTTTCCCCTCTTTTATCTTCTATCTCTATATCCTCAGGATGCTGCATACTCCCATCTGGGTGAACCGAACCACGACCACGGTCTGAGTAATGCGATCCGGTCATGGCAGCAAAATTTGACGGACTTTCAAATCTCTTCTTATTAGGCTGTCTCCGTCTCTCTTGTCTTTGAACGTCTCGATCACTCATTTTAGATTCATCGTAGCGATCACCCCAACAAACTTTCTTTAGAGCTTCAACAGCAGCTTCCTTAACGCTGTTAGGCTTAGGAACGATCTTCGCTTTCTCTGCCTTCTTCTTCTTAGCAGCCATAAGTCTAGCGTTTTCTTTGTCCTCGCTTGCTTCTCCGGTTAAATCATATCCCTCTCTGGCCTTCTTCTTACTCTTCTTGATTACACCGCGACCCATGAGAACATCTTTCTTTGTGACCTTTCCATCACCACTTAAATCAGGGAACGACTTTTCATCCATACTCTCCTCGTCACTCTTTTTACCTCTCAACATTTTAAAGTCTTCCGAGTCGAGTTTGCCGTTTTTATTCTTATCAAGCTTTTTCCGCTTACCCTTTAGAGCTTCGCTAATTTTACTTTCAAGCATCGTAAGAAGAACTCGATCCTTCTTATGCTTTGAAACAATCTTTTGAGCACGCTCGCTGTTCTCACGCATCGACTCTGAAATCTGAGGAAAAGCTCCTCGGGTGGATGGGTCAGAAACAAGGTCAAACGTAATCAACTTAAAGTCTTCGTTAACTAGCTTGCCCTTGATGCCCTCAGTAACGCTGCCGATACCTCTGCTTGAAATACCTAGCTTAACACCATCGTTGAGAAGGGCTTCCACAATCTTACCGTTGGGAGTAGATAGGATCTCACACTCACCCATAACATCCCCATTCTTCTCAACCCAGAGTTTAGTAATTAGGTGAGAAGCTTGCGACAGATGAATAGCATCGTTAGTAGGATGATCTAAAGCACCTACTAAAGAACGATCACCAATCTTTTCTTGGATGGCTTTTACTTGAGACTCTAGGATTGACTTCGGGTAAATGCGACCGTTATTGTTTTGCTCATCACACTTCTGGAATTTACCTTGAAGACGGACTTTAGTCTTACCCTTAGTCCCTTCGTTAATAACTTTAACTTGCTCTAAAACGTTGCATTCTACGAGTAACATGATGATTCCTATTTTTGTTTGCGAGACCAGTACTTATCACTCTTGAATTTACCGGACTTTTGTTTACCATGCCGAACGAGTGTTCTTACGGCATACTTTTTAACATCCTTAAACTTGGAAGGGATTGAACCAGGAGAGAATCCCTTAGCAGTTCGACCCCCAACCTCTTGCTCATCGTCAGTGCCCCACTTTTGCTTAGTGATCACGTATAAACGATTTGAATTTTTAGTAGAGAATATTTGACCCACGTAACCTTTTTTCAAGGCGTTGGTGATTGAGTCGTAAACCTTAACTCGGGATTTAGATGATGTAGTCTTAGAGCCAGATTTCTTCATCTTGGATCTACCCTCGGCAGACCCTTTACCCTTGCTTGTCTTAGCTTCCCTTATTACGCTTATTAAGTCCATTATTCTTCTTAGGTTTAGGTGGGTAAGTATCGTCACGTTTCACGACAGGAGCTTTCTTACTCGACAGGTTAACTCCAATCATTCCACAAGTAGTCATCTCTTGCATAACATCCTTGGTTTCACGTAATAATTTCTTTAAAGTTTCAACTAAAGTTTCAAGTCTTTCTCTAAGGATTGTTTCCTCAGTGATAGAATCAAACTCTGGCATCAACGCTTGCTTCTTTTCAGGATCAGAAGATTCTTGTAAAGCATGATTAAACCCAACAATTTGATTTACAAATGAATTAGGAACGATGACCTCTTTAAGGTCATCGTTTATGATAGGATCAACTTTTGCAGCTACCTCCTTCACGGGAGTAGGATTAGATAAGATACCCTCACTTAAGGCTAAAAGTTCTTTAGTGCTTGAACTCATCTTTTACCTCACGATTCGTCGTCGTCACTGTCTTCTTCGTCTTCGTCCTCTTCTTCCTTCTCTTCTTCGTCTGCGTCCTCAGCTTCCTCTAGAAACTCTCCATCTTGCTCTAGGGCCTCATTAATGGTACCAAGGATGAAGTCAACACATTCTTTCATGGACTCCTCGGAAATAGGCGCATCTAGCTCAGATTCGCAAAGGGGACAAACGTGCTCATCAGCTTGAGCTTCCTCAACAACTTTAGACTCCGAAAGACCGGCAGTCTCGACAAGTTGGTTAGCAGCAAGAATTTGACCAACAAATTCGTCATTTACATCAATGTATCTCATAAGAATAATCCTGTATGTATATGTATTTAGTCCACCTAGATAAATTTAATAAAATTATATCGTAACTTTGGTAATATTGTTTCGATCTCTAAGCTTCACAATAGTTTTTGAGTCCTCGGGAATGATTCTTGATATAGTATCATAGCCTCCTTCAATATGATTGAAAGTAATATTGTTACGTAGTCCTTTAGCAATATCTAGGATTAGATCTTTATCACTATCGTAAAACATCCTACCTACCTGACTCACCGGCATTCGACTAAATGCGTCGAACCAAGTAAACGTTGTTGAGTTGTAGGTGTCTGAGAGATAATCAATAACGTCTTTTAAAAGATAGGAAGTTCCGTAGGAGGAAGCGGGGGCCGAGCTTGTCGTATATTCTTTAGCACTGGCTGAGTAGAAGGTCTTGGTGAAATTACTCTCTATGTATCGATATCCAATGTTTTGATTGCTTTCAGTTTCTGAGACTCCTACACGATCCACACCATCTACTAGATTTAAATTATACGCCTCAAACATAGGTAAGGGAGACTCATCTACCCTACTGTCCATAGCTGGAAGAACTGACAGGGATCTCGTATGGGTATCTCCATAGCTTGTAAGTTTTGAGCTACCGTTGAACGGGTTAAACATTCCCCCTGCTACAGGAGTTACCACGATTCCGAAAGGGATATTCTTAACAAACCTAGAGCCAATAGACGAGAACCCTTGATCAGGGAACGCAGCTAGATTAAAATCATTTAAGGATACTGTGATCGTTGAGGTATCCAGAATGTAGCGATACATTGGATCCCTATAATCAATCGACAGCATTGGAGTATTAAGAGCATTATTGTTCATGTGAACTTGAATGTCTTCGCTATCCGTAAGAAGGGAATACGTTCCACTGTAATTTTCTACTAAAGGGTTATCCGTGTAACTGCCTTCAACAGATCCGAGGTTAAGAGCGAAAAATAAAGGCTTAATAGCAGACGGGCCTAGGTCCCCAGAAGCGAATTCATGCTGGTTAGTTAAAGAAGTCGCGCTAAATGTTAAAGCGGGATTTACATTCAACATATCTAAAACTTTCATCCTGACGGCAGGAGGAGCATAGTAAGACTTATTTATAATGTTAGTGCTTGGAACAGCAACTCCTTCACCTTGAATGTTTACACCATGCACATAGTAGCCACCCCCATTACCTATGTTAAGTTTGTCTGGGCTTCCCACGCTAGGAACAGTTGAATGGTTAAGTTCGGTGATCTTATCTACGTCAATGCCTTCGTTTGGTATCACGAGGTTATTGACATTACCATTTAAGGTTGTAACTGATATCCCTGCATTAAGGTCCTCGTTTAAGGGCCTAGCTCTATTTATTTGAAAGTTTCTCCAAGTTGAGGGTTTAGTGTTTTCAAAAGTATGCAGGTTATTAGCTAAGTATTCAATAGCAAAGCGTTCCGTATACTCAGGATTTTCCGAGCCTTCAATGACCTCAAATGAGGATTCCAATTGTCCTAACGAAGCATTTCTAAAATAATTATAATCAAATTCATCAATCGTCCCTTCCAATAAATGCTTTCGAACGACATTCAGCAAAGTAGTCATCCCTACCGGCTTGCCCCCAGGATATCTTAAGTATTGAAAGGAGTTGATAATCTTTGGATCTAAGCTAGCCAATAATTTATCATCGGATAAATTCTGAAGGGAAACCTCATCCCAAGCTATATTAGAGTTTTGAATACTTAACACCTTTGAAATTTCAGGAGACATTTCACGATTAAATATCAAAGTATTAGTAGCGTAGTTTCTTTCCGTTTGAGTGCTAGTATCGGGATCGACCTTAAAGAAGTTTAAACTAGGATCATATAGCTGAGGTTGGGTGGTTCCTCGCTGCTGTTGTCGGTAATCCTCAGA